>MDTB01114150.1_pt1 | contig 12923 bp, 12 predicted proteins | sample 811161 | NCBI WGS metagenome assembly MDTB01 (sample SAMN05326650, study PRJNA326480) | marine metagenome | isolation source: seawater | place: Mediterranean Sea | collected 2009 | reverse complement strand
TAGACTTGTCCAGCCTCATGGGCCCAGCATTTTTTCCTTACCCGCCATCAAATATCTTTCCCGGGTTCATGATGTTGTTTGGATCGATTGCCCTCTTAATCTGGCGCAAAACATCGAGTTTGACGGAAGGGGCATAGTAATTCAGTTCCTTTTTTTTCAAAAGGCCAATGCCGTGTTCCGCGCTGATGCTGCCGTTCATATCGACGACGATATCGTGAACGATGCGGTTCAGATATTCCCAGTTATCAAGAAACGCCCGTTTGTCCATTCCTCGGGGCTGCGTCAGATTGTAGTGGATGTTGCCGTCGCCAATATGGCCAAACGCGCACACTCGGATACCGGGGATTTCAGATTCAACTGCTTGAGACGCTTTTTCAATGAATTCGATTGCCGCTGAAACCGGGACCGACACATCGTGTTTAATGCTGCCGCCTTCGCGCGACTGCGCTGAGGGCAATTCTTCCCGGATTCTCCAAAGCTGGTGTACCTGCGCTTCACTCTCCGCGATGACGGCGTCAGTTATGATCCCGCCTTCCAGGGCGTGTTCGAGAACCGTTTCAATGTCACTTCGGAGGTCATCGCCCTCCCGGGGAGAGGTCAATTCTATCAGCGTGTAATGAGGATGGCTATCCGCAAAGGGATCGTCCACGCCAGGAACATGCGCAATGCCAAGTTCGAGCCCAAAACGCGGGACCAATTCGAAGGCGGTCAGCCGGTCGCCACATGCTGCCCGGACCCGATCAAAAAGTGTGAGGACGCCATCCAAACGCGGGAGGGCTGCCATGACCGTGACACTCGAGCGGGGCGCTGGATATAGTTTTAGAACGGCCTTGGTGATGATCCCGAGAGTGCCCTCTGCGCCGATAAACAACTGTTTGAGATCGTAGCCCGTGTTGTCTTTCCGAAGCGCATTGAGGCCGTCATAGATGCGGCCGTCCGGCAGAACGGCTTCAATCCCCAGCACCAACTCACGGGTATTCCCATAACGTAACACGTTCACGCCCCCGGCGTTGGTCGCAAGGTTACCACCGATTTGGCAGCTGCCTTCGGCGCCAAGGCTCAGCGGGAACAGACAGCCGGCATCTTGGGCCGCTGTTTGAATATTGGCGAGCACGCATCCCGCTTCCACAGTCATGGTGTGGTTGAGAGCATCGACACCAATAATTTTATTGAGCCGTTCGAGGCTGAGAATGATCCCGCCGCTGGCAACGCCACCGCCGACAAGTCCCGTATTCCCACCGAGAGGGACAATGCTGACCCCATGCTCGGCACATACTGCGACGGCTTTGGCGATGTCTTCCGTGTTGGCCGGGCGGAGAACCACCTCGCAGTCACTTTCCATCAACCCGCGTTCTTCTTTGAGATAAGGCGCGAGATCTTCGGGCTGCGTGAGGATCGCATTTTTGGGCAGGGTCGTCCAAAGCGCGTCCATAAAATTTTCTGGCAGATTCGACATTGCCTATTTTTATACCCTGAAACGCGAAAGTGCTATGCCGAAGTGGTGGCCCGGCGCAGGCGGTCGTTGATTGCAGCACCCAGTCCCATTTTGGGAATGGGCATGACTGCGATGCCAGCAGGGCCGGCCTGCTCTAAGTCCCGCAGCATCGCAAATAAGTTGGCAGCGGCTTCTAGAAGGTCGCCGTCAACACTGAGGTTGAGCGTGCCGCTGGGTGCCTCTGGCCCAAAACCGAGCAGGATTTCGCCTGCTTCTGCCGATCTAGCCTCAAGGCGGAGGGGCGTTGCGGGGGCGTAATGCCGCTCCAGCATGCCCGGTGATTTCAGGGGTGTCTCAGATGTTGCCACGCCCACCTCTCCAACGGTGTTTTCAAGCCTTTCTTGGCTGACGCCACCCGGGCGCAAAAGAACCGGCTGATCTGTGGTTAGATCGATGACGGTCGACTCCAACCCGATCTGGCACGGCCCGCCATCCAAGATGACGGACAGTTCCGCGCCGAACTCTCCTGCCACATGATCGGCTGTTGTGGGACTGACATGGCCAGATTTATTGGCACTCGGCGCTGCCACCGGGCATCCGCACGCCTCTAACAGTGATCGCGCGAGGTTGAGAGAGGGGACTCTGACGGCCAGCGTATCTAGCCCGGCGCTGGCGAGGAGTGATACCGGGCAGTCTTTGTTCCTCGGGAGGACAAGTGTCAGTGGGCCAGGCCAAAAGGCGTCGGCGAGGATATCGGCATGGGGGCTCCAACTGACAAGGGATTTTAGTGCCTCCTTATCTGCTGCATGGACAATCAGAGGGTTGAACAGGGGGCGGCCCTTGGCCTCATATATTTTGGCGACGGCAGTGTCGTTGGTGGCATCTGCTCCGAGTCCATAAACGGTCTCGGTCGGGAAAGCTGCAAGGGCACCGGACCTGAGTGCTTTAGCCGCAGTTCTGATGCCATTCGCACCTTGGACAATTTTCTGTTTACGGTCGCTCTCGCCCATGGTTGCTAGTCCGGTTGTCCCTGGGCGATGAAATGCGGGTTCAAGATATCATCCTTGCCATAGACAAAGGGACTACCGTCGATTTGGGTCATTTGTCCGCCAGCTGCCAGTAGCACCGCATGACCTGCCGCGGTATCCCATTCAGACGTCGGGCCCATCCTTGGGTACATATCAGCCTCGCCGGCTGCGACCAGGCAGAATTTAAGCGAACTACCGGATGTCACCGTTTCCTTTATTGTAAATTGTTTGAGGAATTCATCTTCTCCATACCGGTGGGACCGGCTGGCGACAACAACAAGCCCGTCAGCATTGGGTGTTCGGGTCGTGATTCCACGCGGCGCGGACTTTCCCTCTGCGGCAAAGGCGCCGTGTGAGTGCGCACCCCAAAATGTCCGTTTTTTTGCGGGGGCGTGGACTACGCCAAAAACTGGCACCCCTGCGTCGATCAACGCAATATTGACCGTGAACTCGCCACGTTTGTGAATGAATTCCTTGGTGCCGTCGAGCGCGTCAACAAGCCAGAAGAGACCGCCGTCGACTAATGGTTTATAGCCGGCGGAATAGGCCTCTTCGCCAATGAATGGGATGTCTGGATAGGCATTTTTAAGTCTAGCCCGGATGAGGGCTTCGCCCTTTTCGTCTGCTTCTGTCACGGGAGAGCCGTCGTCCTTGGAGTGAACATCAAAATCCGTGTTGTAGATTTCCATAATGACGTCGCCGGCCGCCCTTGCCACGGCAACGGCGAATGCCATCATTTCGTTGGTGACAGAGAAACTCATGGATTGGCCCTATAGCGGGTGATGGTGGTTGGTGGGTTCTTTTCCGCCGATGAGAATAAACGCGATCTGGCAGGGCTCGTCGGAACGGTTGGCCCAGCCATGCCATGTTGCTCGCTGGACCATGACGTCTCCTGCCTTCATCTCAACCTCCACATCATTGTCTAGAATCATGACGCATTCCCCGGACATGCAGATTGCATAGTCGATGGTGTCAGTCCTGTGCATGTAAGGTGCCTTCCGTGGTTGGAGTTCCAAGATGCGAAATACAGAGCCCCGTTCGGGCGGCTCAATGTCGAGGGTCTGGTAGGCAGGATCGTCATCCCCGTCCACGGCGGCGGGGGTGTCCTCTGTCTGCCACAGGAGTGTTTGCGGATTCCCGCTCCGGAGTTTGTGGATATTATCCATAATATTGTCCGTCGAGATAATGGCGTTGCCGTCCTCGTCGTGTCCCGTCACGATGCGGCGAATATTTAGCGTCATTTTACTCCTCCCCGAATGTATTATTTCTGAGAAACACTGAGCGAGCATTTACCATGTAATTTGCAGCCGGGACAAAGACTTTGTCCTGAAAGCAGGCAATAGCCATCTTTGTATGGAAATTCTGAGAAGAATTTTGCGCCGGCACCTGGGGACAGGTAAACAGCTTGTCATCTAATGTGATCACCGCATAGTTTACCTAACTAGAAAATTTTTGGATGAGAACTCGATTGGCCTTTGAATTAAGTTCGCCGTTCCGCGGCATTCTCCTTATGAGTGGCGCATCTATCTTGTTTTCGATGAAAGACGGATTCGCAAAGTATCTTGGCCTCACTTATCCGGTACTAGAGATCATTTGGATACAATACAGCGCCATGTTGATCATTTTTCTGCCCATCGTAGTGATCAAGTATGGCTGGGCTAATTTGATGCCCAAGTCACCGAAGGCTCAACTTATGCGGGGAATTTATGCAGTCTCTGCAGTTGGGCTCTTTTATTTGGCGGTGACCGACATACCCCTGGCTGACGCAACAGCGCTGATTTTTATTACGCCAATTATCGTCACCATTCTGTCGCCTTTTATGTTGAATGAACATGTGGGGTTCCGCCGTTGGATCGCTGTTCTTGTCGGCTTTGGTGGGGTTCTCCTGATCGTGCAGCCGGGCCTCCAGGAGCTTAGAATGGGGACGCTGGCAGGGCTCTCTGCAGGCTTTTTGTTTGCGTTGTTTTCGATTTCCTCGCGAAAGCTAGCTCAACAGGATGCCCCCCTGCTAACGGTAGTCTATACGGCTCTAGTAGGGGCGGTAGGACTGACGGTTGCAACGCCGGCTTTCTTCGTGATACCCGCGCCTTCAGATATCTGGCCATTCGTGGGCATGGTGGTGCTCGCCGCCTTGGGACAGGTCATGATGATGCATGCATTTGTCGCCGCTCCGGCAGTGGTGGTTACGCCTTTTTTTTATGTGACGATCCTTGCCGCGTCGGGCATCGGATATTACGTCTTTGGAGACTTTCCTAATGCTTTATCTTGGGTGGGGGTCGTCGTTCTCATCGGGGTCGGTATCTATATCGCTGTGCGCGAGTCCCGGATAAAAGAAACCGTTCAATAATGGACCAATTGGGCAATGAGAAATTACGGCCCTGTTGACCCACGTGACATCAAAATTAGACGCGCGGTTTGCTCGGGTGATCGGTTATTTATCATAAGGTCAAGCTGCTGTAGAGCGGCGTCTTTCGTTTCTCCGGATTCTTGGATCAGTGCTTTTGCATCGCCGTTCGCATAGTATACGATAATTCCAGACTGGTTTGACAGGTTACTCTACCTGTCTATTTATCTGCCAGAGATTGACCCCAGAGGGTAGGGCCCCCGAGGAAATGCCGCGAGTAACGTAGCGGAAGACCTGTAGGCCATCTGACCAATAATCCTCGGATAAACCAGCTTTTCGTTTCAATTGGCGGAGAAATGTGGGTGCGTCAGGCAATGAGTTCCAGACGATTGGTAGGAAGACACCGCGATGTTTGCCTTCAATGAGTACAAGGCCGTCCATGCCCGGCCTTACCTGCGAAATTAAATCCGCCTCGCTAGAAAAAGAGATGGGCGTTTGCGGGCCAAGCACGGAAATATGGATCGATATATCATTCTCTATCAGTTCCTGCGCGGAAAGTTTGGCAAAGCGCGTATCCTGAAAAGCGGCCTTACAGGAATTTTCTGCCACATCCGTCACCAAGGGCCGCCATGCTTGGATTGAACCGATACATCCCCTCAGTTTTCCGTCTTTATTCAGAGTGACGAAGCAGGCGCCATGATCCTGAAGCTCTCTCGGAAATGAAGCCAGATTGATCCGCAGGGGAGCCTGTTTTCTTAAACTGTTTTGTATGGCCTTGGCGGCTACCACCAGGAGAGCCTCGCCATATTGATCCAGAATTTTCTGATTGGTATCGCCAAAGTGTTTCTCTTTGTTGACGATTTGCGGCGCATTACTTTTTACTTTTTCCGAAGCGTATGAAAACAGCCAAGAGCCATATCCGACCACCTTATCCTTGGCACCTGCTGTATCCCCAGAATTTCTGACATCTGCCGTGCTAACCCGGAGCCCTCGCTTCCGCGCAACCTCCATCAATCCCTTGATGGAATGGCGGCCACATGCCTGTTGATCGCCTAGCGCCTGGGCATCCAATTGTTCAATAGCCTGGCGGGTGAAGTCATCTACTTTCTGGGCATCCTTGTAGGACTGGTAGTGACTGAGATCAGAAGAAATCAGGATGAGGGTTTCCTCGCCGCCCCACAGAAGATCCAAAACTTCCGCCACGTCTGATGGTGCTGCCTGTCCCACGATCAGGGGGACGATGGAAAAACTGGTGAGGATCGTCTGCAAGAAGGGGAGATGCACCTCGAGCGCATGGTCGTTTTTGTGGGTTTCATTGAAAATTTTAACCTGGTCTAGACGGATGATTTTTGCAGTGGCATCCGTGTCCACGGGTACGCTGCCCAGCGGCGTGCTGAAAGCTTGTGTGGAAGGCAGAGCCAGTCCGGCGATCCCGACCCGATGACACGGCCCCATCATAATCACCCGGGTAATTTTATCCGCCTGCATTCTGAGGCTGTTATACGCTGCGGCGGCGGTCAGACCGGAATAGACATATCCTGCGTGCGGCACGATGATTGCTTTGGGCGGTATCAGGCACGCGGTGCCGATTTTTTCTTTGGCTTGCGATAGATAGAATTGCACCGTGGCGGCGAGTTCTGTGGGGTTGCTGGGATAGAACGTTCCGGCCACCGCCGGCTGGCGAACAAGGCTCTCATCCAATTTCAATACATCTTGCGCCACGATGACCATATCTTACGGGAGGCTCGGTGCCCTGAACAGGGATATTTCCGCTGAACCTGTTTTTGCCAACCTGCGCCGTCTCGGCTCTGGACCAAGATCGTTTCCCCGCATAGACTTAGTCAAAAGATAAAGGCAGCGTGATGGATACCTTTACTCCGACTGCGAAGACAACAGTTGATGCAAACGCCCTCGTGTACGAGGCTGCGGACGATTTCCGTGTGCATGGGGCGGTCTACACGGACGAGCAAATTTTCAATACGGAAATGCGCGATATATTCGGCAAATGCTGGATTTTCATCGGCCATGAGAGTGAGGTCCGCAACCCTGGCGATTTCAAGACCTCCTTTATGGGACGTCGGCCTGTGGTAATGAGCCGGGATGAGCACGGGGAGATCCATGTCTTTCTAAATCGTTGCCGCCACCGGGGGTCGGTTGTTTGTCGCGAGGAGCGGGGATCGGTCAAACGCTTCCAATGCCAGTACCATGGCTGGGTCTACGGGCTTGATGGCACGCTTCAAGGGGTTGCCAAACATAAAGGCGGTTACCCGGACGACCTGGATAAATCCCGCTTTGGTCTCATGTCGGTGCCACGGGTTGAGATCTACCGAGGCCTCGTCTTCGCCAACATGGATGCGGACGCGATCACTTTTTTGGCGTATCTTGGCGCCGCCAAACCGTTCCTGGACATCCATTTGGACCGGGCGCCGGACGGTGAGGTGGAGGTCGTGCAGGGGGCGCATCGAACAGAATACCGGGGTAACTGGAAGTTTCAGGCGGAGAATTCAACGGACGGCTATCATGGGGACACGGTCCACGAGTCTTTTTTCAAATTGGTGGCCGAGTTTGGCAATAAAGGGGGCCAGCATGGCGCTTATACCCAAGGCGATCTGGACGAAATCTTTGCCCACCGGATGACCGGCCGCACACTCGGTTTTGAGAACGGTCACGGGATCTGGGAGAGCCCGCTCTCCCCAGACGCCGCAGACAACATGAAGGCGGGGCCTTTTGCGGATTATGTCGATTGGCTGGAGGGGAAATACGGCACCCAGAGTATGCACGAAATGCTGAATGCCATGAACCTGCTGATCTTTCCGAGCCTTGCCGTTCTTCATGGCCAATTCAGGGTAATCCGCCCCATAAGTGTGGACCGGACGGAAGTCGCCATGCATTTCTTTAAACTCAAGGGGGCGTCGGAGGCCTACAACGATTTCCGGCTCTCCGGCTATCAGCGATTTTTTGGACCAGCGAGTTTTGGGTCTCCGGATGATGTCGAGATTTTTGCCTTTAACCAGACGGGTCTGCAGGCGGAGGAGGTGGAATGGCTGCTGTTGAGCCGGGGTATGGCGCGGGAGACATTTGATAACCTTGGCGTCCGGGTAGCAGAGTCCACCGATGAAACACCACAACGGGCCTTCCATCGCGCCTGGAAAGCACATATGGGCGCATAGTTCATGGACCAGTCCGAAGACATTATGAGCCGCCCGGATGCGGAAGATTTTCTATATGAGGAAGCAAGACTGATTGATGAAGGTCACTTGCAAGCATGGCTGGATCTCTTCTCGGACGACGGTATCTATTGGCTGCCAATCAAAGCAGACGCTGCGCCCAATGAACATTTGTCGCTTATATTTGACGATACATTGCGCCGCGAAGAACGTGTTTACAGGCTCGGTCAAACCAGGTTTCCGGCGCAAAGCCCGCCGTCTCAAACCCAACATGTGATCTCAAATGTGCAGGTTCGGGGGGGTATTTCGGATGATCTCGTAGCTGGTGAGGTCACCGTCTTTTCCTCCCAGGTCATCTATGAAATCCGGGCGGGCACAGCGGATGACCGGCAGTTGGGCCTGGGTGATCAGCGTACGTTCGCAGGCCGAGCAGAACATCGCCTCCGCAGGGAGCATGGCATGTGGAAGATCAGCTTAAAACGGCTGGTTCTGATTAACCGCAATCTTCCCATCCCCAACATGACGTTCCTGATGTAATGGTGTCGAGGGCCTCGGTGGATCGTGGCCATCGGAAAGGGGCCCCTGGCAGGGCCTGATGTCAGCACCGGTATCTCTATTGTACTTTGACGCAGTCTAATTAAATTCCGCTATGAGCTTGGCGTGAGAGGTGAGAAGGCCGGGTACCCGGTCTGGATCAGCCCGTCCCCAGCCACATTCGGTGCCGATGCCATCCACTTTGACATACTTCTGGGCGGCGGCTAGGCGGCGGGTATCACCGCTTTCGTCGTCATGATGAACGCAGCCAATATAGAGGTCCGTGCCGCCCGGAAGCGCGAGGTCTGCCAGCGGCGCAAAATAGGCGTCATCGTCACGTTCTTTTGGTACGGGGATGTGGAAGAAGTCAACTGTTCTGTTCACGGTAGCCGCAATACCATGCATCATCTCTACCATGTTGGCGGAATCTTTTGGCTGCACAAGGTGCTCGTCTCGGGGGCTGCCGTAACATAGATGGTAGCCAAGCTCGACGCCTGCGGGCACGCCGTCACCAATTTGACCCAGAACGGAAAAAATCTCCTCCTTGTACCCAGGCCGATCATAGTCGTAATAGTTTTCCCACATCAGGACCTCCTGGCACACATCCCATTGGATCGAGCATCGCCCATGTGGGATGGCATCGGCGATTTTGCGAACTTCGCTGATAATATGATCAGTGTAGACGGGAATGAAGTCGTCCTGGGCGCTCGGGGAGATAAAATTATATCCCGGCGCCAGGGGAGTGGGGATGCACACCTGAAATTTGACGCCGGTCGGAATGACGCCCTCCGATTGAAGTTTCTGAAAAACTGCATAGGACTCGATTGCGTCCTGTCCATAGCCCGTGTCGAAGGTTACAGACTTTGGATCAACGCCGTTCTTGAATTTAGCCATCGGGACTTCGCGGAGGAGCACACCGTCCCATTGCCGCCATAGCAGGGGCGGCTGGTCTGTATCGGTCTCCATGTCAGGGTGTTCGTCGTTAAGATAGGATTGCAGAAATTTAATCCAACCAATGCGCTTTCCGGTCTCGCCATCCGGCAGGCGAAAGAGGTGGGGGCCTATGGCGCCACTTACATCACGAAATACCTTTTCCGCGTTCTCCAGCGGAATACTGCCAACGAAATGGGCTACGAGGTTTTCTGACATTGTGCTCTCCTGCGTTGAACCTTTTCTCTCTACACATGTTAACGATTATTGACGGTTTGGACAATTTGTGGGTCGGCGGACCGTTCGGTTAAGTCATTTGCTATTTGGCACCGAGTAGGCACAATTGATCAGATACCCATAATCCAGTTGAATTGGAGAGCCGTATGAAAACTAGCACGGACCGTATTCTCACCACTCATGTGGGTAGTCTGCCAAGACCGGATGATTTGGTAGACCTTTTGCAATTGCAGGACCGAGGAAAAGACGTCGACCGTGCTGCCCTGGACACCTGTATCAGCAAAGTCATCAATGACGTGGTAGGCCTTCAAGTAGAGAATGGCGTCGATGTGGTGAGCGATGGCGAGGCCGGCAAGATGTCCTATCACGTTTACGCTAAGCACCGCTTGGCTGGACTTGGTAACGCGAACGGGGAGGGTGTTTTGGGCCGCAAAACTCCCCGAGATATTCAGGATTTTCCTGAGATGAACCTGGAGCGTGCCGCTGGCGGCGGAACTAACCTGTTGCAGGCCGTAGTATGTGAGGGGCCTGTCGCGCATGCGGATACCGGGCCCGTGGGTAAGGATATCGCCCGATTGGAAACCGCGCTTTCCAAAACGCCCGCCCATGACGCATTTATGAATTCGGTCTCCCCGGGTTGCCTAATGACATATGTGCCCAATCAATTTTACGGAGACCGTGATCAATACCGTGACGCGCTCGTCGATGCCCTCCGGCCTGAATATCTGGCCATCCATGAGGCAGGATTCGCACTCCAACTCGATTGCCCGGACCTCGCGGGGTGTCGGCATACGGACCACCAGGATTGGAGCGATGAAGAATTCCTGGCGGACGCGGAAAAAAGCATTGAAGCACTCAATGCGGCGACTGAAAATATCCCCCCAGAAGCCATGCGCCTGCACATTTGCTGGCTTAATTATGCTGGGCCGCATACTCATGATTTTCCGGTGAAAAAATTATTTGATCTGTTGAACAAGGCGCGCCCGGCGGCGCTGTTGTTCGAAGGTGCCAACCCCCGCCATGAACATGAGTGGGAAGATTGGGCTGACGCTAAAATTAACGACGATAAAATCCTAGTGCCGGGGGTGATTGACTCCACCAGTAACTTCGTCGAGCATCCTCAACTAATTGCGCAACGCCTTTGCCGTTATGCTGACATTGTTGGGCGCGAGCGGGTAATGGCTGGGTCCGACTGTGGCTTCAGCACCTATGCTGGCCGGAAAGCGGTTTTTCCGTCTGTCGTATGGGCTAAATTTCGGGCTCTAGCTGAGGGTGCGCGGATGGCGACAGAACGCTTGTGGTAAATTATAAAGACACATAGATTTTTTTATCGGAAAACCAGGACCTCATGCTGTGTCTCGCGGACGCTGGGAGAGGACGCAAAAATGACAGGAAGAAAACCATGTCCGCCTATCTGATCGTCGATGAACTCAGTGTAGAAAATCCGGAACAATTAAACGAATATATTTCGCAGGCGGGTCCTCTGATCGCGCGTGCCGGTGGAGAACTTATTGCAAGTGGGGTGCCCGAGGTCCTGGAAGGGGATTGGGCACCGAAACGGTTTATCATGGCGCGGTTTCCCTCCATGGAAATACTTAAGAAATGGTGGAACTCGGATGCCTATCAGACGCTTCTTCCCATGCGAACAGATATTTCAGAGAGCAACATTATCATTATGGACGGTGTCGATTAGCTAGTCCTTTTTTATTTTATTTCTCACTCAATAAACTTGGGACAAAGCAGTACGCAACGCGATCAGATAGCTGATGGTCACTGTGCTCCAATAGACTAGGAGAGGGCGACCGACCCAGAGGTTCTGCGTTGGCTAGGGCCAGTCAAAAATTTCTGCTCATAAGCCTCCGTTGTTAGGTCTGTAGCTTGTATTGTTTTTGTCCGAATAGAATAATGCCATTAATTGAGATTGCCCAAGTTATTTCACCAAGGGAGGCCACTATGAGTGATAAGGTCGCGATTGTAACCGGCGGTGGCCGTGGGTTAGGCCGTGCATTTGCCAAAGCCCTGGCAGCGAGAGGGGATGCTGTTGCAATTGCTGAAATCGATGGCGAAAGTGCTGCGCGTGTTGCCGGGGAAATCATGGGTGCGGGCGGTCGCGCCTATGCCGTCGAGACCGATGTCCGCGATGAAGCATCGGTTCATTCCATGGTGGCACGGACGTTCTCTGAGTTCGGCGGGGTTGATATTCTGGTCAACAATGCTGCACTGCTGGGCACTCTCACTAAAGGGCCATTTGATGAACTTGAAGTTGATGAATTTGAAGAGGCATTGAGGGTGAACGTGACTGGTCCGTTCATTGTGACCAAGGCTGTGATCCCTCATATGCGTGCGGCGGGGTGGGGCCGGGTCATCAACATGTCCTCTGATACAGCCCACGTGGGGGTGCCGGGGTTCCTCCATTACGTTAGTTCTAAGGCTGCCCTGGTTGGCTTCACCCGGGCGCTGGCTCGCGAAGTAGGGCCAGATGGAATCACCGTAAACGCCATTCAACCAGGGCTCACAGAGACCGAGATAGACCGCGGCCCCGATCGAGCAGAATTCGCAAAAACGATTATCGCCAATCAATCCATCCCGCGGCAGGAGGTGCCTGATGACCTTGTCGGTGCCGTATTATTCTTTGCGTCAGATGATGCCCGCTTTGTTACCGGCCAGACGCTGGCTGTCAGTGGGGGACTGGGGTTTCGGTGAGGTGCTGCCAAATTTATCGCAGAGGAACGGCGCAATTGAGCGCCTGCGTCATGAAGTTCTCGTTTGAGGGCGCCGTCAATAAGTTGCGCACACTGATGGCTAAGTCAGTGGGGACCAGCCCTCATCTTCGTTGAAACCGAGCAACTTTCCGTGTTCCAAATCGAAAAGCCAGCCCAGGATCTCAAGGTTACCCCTCGCTACCGCTGCTTCGACCCAAGGGTAGGTCAGCAGGTTTTTAAGTGAGATGGTGACGGCTTTTTTCTCAGCAGATCGCAGCGTTTCATCCGTCACAGTATCCGGCTTGGCAGAGCCCGCAGTGGTGACCCAGCTGTCAATAAACTTTCTGCTTTCCGGTGAGAGGTGACCCTTAGACATCCAGCGAATACCGCCGCAGTGGGAATGGCCGAGAACGATGATTGTCTTCACCTTCAGATCTTTTACGCCATATTCGACGGCGGCGCCGGTTCCGTGAAGATCGTTTCCAGGGGTACAAGGCGGAACCAAATTGGCTACATTGCGAACAACAAAGAGTTCTCCCGGATCGG
>MDTB01108984.1_pt1 | contig 12923 bp, 11 predicted proteins | sample 811161 | NCBI WGS metagenome assembly MDTB01 (sample SAMN05326650, study PRJNA326480) | marine metagenome | isolation source: seawater | place: Mediterranean Sea | collected 2009 | reverse complement strand
ATCTGAGCATATTTTGTAAACTCTTTCCCATCTAGAATTAAAAAAAACTTTGTCCTTTGATTGGACTTCTATTGAAGAGTCATTAAAAAATTTGTTCTCCTCGTTATAAAAATCTTCTTTATAATACTTTTCGACGGTTTCTTGACTTGGTATAGGATCTAGCCTAAGATAATTATGTTCAGAGTCATTAATAATTTTATACATATCTATTCATTTACGGAAGTTTATAATAAACTGGATCCTCAAATTCATCAGATCTTCTTTTTATTCTTGTAAATTCATCAATCGGTGGATTACTTTTAAATCCTAATAAATCTTTTTGTTTATCGTTAAGGTTTCTGTAAATCTCAATAGGTGTATTTTTGGAAAAATCGAAAGACGGTTTTATAAACCACCTGCCATACCCTAAGATTAGGCTCCATCTTGTGTTATTTGTCATATTATTGCTCCCGCCATGCCAAAGAGCTGCATTATAAATTAACACAGAACCCTTTTTACCAACAATAGAAATTTCTGATTCATAATTTTTTTTGTCCTCTGCGTAGGTTTTGAGTTTATGACTCCCTGGCACAATTCTTGTTGAGCCAGTTTTTTTTGTAAAGTCATCAAACATCCATAAAACTACCATTATTAAAGGGTAATCCCCTCCTGGGAGATTGCTATCTAAATGAAGTTGTTGATAGCCACTCCCGTATATCGGGGTTCTAGCAGAAATATTTAATAAATGGTATGGCTCCTTTTCCATATATGAGCCTTCTTTTAACAAAACGTCCAAAATTGAAATAACTTTTTTATGCTCAAAAAGCTTAAACCATTCTAGGTTTTTATTGTGTAAATTATATACAACCTTTTCACCTTCTTTAGAATCAAGAGAGTGGTTTGATTTATTAATCGGTTTGGTATAAAATTGGTGATACTTATTGTAAGTTGATTCTAATAAATTTTTGTAAAGATCGCATTCTTCACTTGAAATAACATTCTCTAAAATTGTATATCCCTTATCTTTTATATTTATTAGATGCTCTTTCATTTCAATCATATAGTAAGATAGCTTAATTCTTTTTTTAATTTATTAGATGATAATTTTTTGAAAAAAAATTTTTGATATTGGGCCGTAATTAATGATTTATTTATCCAATTATCAAACTTATTAAAGTTTGCATCTTTCCACTTTCCAATATTAACACAAACTTTCATTTTATCAAATTCTCTAGCAGGTATAACCTGTGTTTTTGAAATTGATCCAATTATACAGTTTCTTCTTATTGAGAATACTTCATAGCTTATATTGCCTGGAGTAATGAAACACAACTTAGATTTACTTATTAATTTATAAACTTTTAAGGCACCAATATTTTTATGAATATTTTTTTTTGGAATTCCCCTGATGTCTTCATTAAAAATTATATCAACCTTAGATTTATCGAATCCATAATTTAATAGAGATTTAAATATCTTCAAAATTAATTTTGAAACTCTATAATTACCTAAACAAATTAAAACTCTGTCGCTTAATAGTTTAGGACTTTTCTTATAGAAGGGTTGTCTTAAAATAGCATAGTCTGTACCAATTAATTTCTTTCTAATTTTTGATTTAAAAAAAGTTCTTTTAATGTATGGTAAATGATTAATTAGAATTTCGCAATTAGGAACTTCTTTATGGATATCTGAAATAAAAATAATTTTTAACTTTAACTTTTCGCTAAGTTGATTAATTAGTGCAATATTGAAATTATATCCATCAAAAATAACAATTGAATTTTTTTCAATCTCTTTGTAAATTATTTCTTCATTCTCAATTAATCTATAATTCTTAAAAAAAAAATTAATGTTATCTAGATCATTTATATTTATATTCGATTTAATAAAAGTTGTTACTCTTTTATCAATACCAATAATTTTACAAAATGAAAATGACCTAACAACATGTCCCATACCATATGGTCCTCCGCCCTCACAAATATTATAGATATTTCTCATTTTATTTTAAAAAATAAATTAAATACGAGGATTTTAATTTAGTCTCTTAAACCCGTTGCTAACTACTGGGCCTTCAATTAGAGAATCAATATTTTCTAAACCCGAAATACAATCACTAATTTGAGACATAATTTCTTCAAAAATTATTAAATAGTCATTTATTATTTTTTCAGAATGTTCGGTTGATGAATAAAATGAGGAGGACGCTAAATATCCTTTTTTCAGAAATTCTTGAGTTAAAAAAGTCTTAAATTTTAAGTTATCTTTATGTTGAAAATTAAATGTACTCAGAGCTGGAATACCATTTAAAGTAATTTTGACTTTTTGTCCTTTTGAACAACTTAACCAACCATCCCTCAATTTTTTCCCCAGTAAGGTAATTCTTTCCCAGGATTTAGTTTTTTCTATTACTTCAAGAGTTTTTAATGCAGCACTAGGTCCAATTCTTTCAGTCCAAAAAGTGCTACTTATAAATGTATCTTGAGCAGCCTCCATTACTTCTTTTCTTCCAATCACAGCTGTTATAGCATATCCATTCCCCAATGTTTTTCCAAACATGGCAAGATCAGGATCGATCCCATATTTTTTATTAATGCCTCCAAAAGTTTCTCTAAAACCTGAAGTACATTCGTCAAAAATTAAGACAATTTTTTTCTTGTTAGCTAAACTTCTAACCTTTTGCAAAAAATTATTTTTTGGGCTATGGCTTCTCTCTACTTCCATTTTTATTATTCCTATATCTTGTTCATTAACCAATTTTTCAAGCTGTTCGAAGTTATTATACTCAAATGGGAATACGGAATTTTGAAGATTTTTTGGCACTCCAAGTGGATCCAGTCCTGGAAGCAAATGATTTGATAAATCTTGGCCGATGGAATTGAGATTAACTGATAAATACCAATCATGCCATCCATGATAACCACAAATTGCAACGTTATCCCTTCCTGAAGCCGCTCTTGCAATTCTTATTGCAATGGCATTAGCCTCACCTCCACTTCTTGCATATCTAACCATTTCTGCCCATGGATTAATTTCAATTAATCTTTCTGCTAACATTACTTCCTCAGGACAGTTTAACGTAGACATATTTCCATTTTTAAGAGATTTTAAAACGGCTTCATCTACTTCTTTATTTCCATATCCAAGCGTATTTGTTCCTATGCCCATAATTGACATATCAATATATTCCTTGCCATCCAAGTCCCAAACTTTTACACCCTTTGCTTTTGAAAAATACGCTGGCCATTTATCTGGCAGAAACATTTCGGGTCTTTTTGATAAAAGCATAGTCCCTCCAGGAATTAATTTTTTTGCTTTCTTGTATAATTTTTGACCTTTACCCATTTATTTCATTTTTTTAGTTGAATTAAAATATCCTTCATTTCTAATAATTTGTTGATTGGTGAATTTTAAAGGATTATCAATAATATATTGAGCGTAAGTTCTCCAATCACTATCAATTCCCATTTTTTTTACTAGAACTTTGATGGCTTTGAAATCAATGGGTTCATCAACAGTCATTCTTATATTTCCATAGTTTACTAAAGATTCAAAATTTGATGATAAAAAAAGACTTCCCCCATTAAAATCACAATTTTGTCTAATAAATGGTGTCACGTGTTCCAACTCAATGTTTAACTTAGAATTCTGCCAAGAATATTCAAAAGCACTCCACTTAATTACTTCAATATCTTGCCCGTCTGGATAAGATTCAATTAAAGCATTAGAACAATAATCTAATTTTCTTTCAATAGTTAATTTAACTACGGAGTCTATCAGCTCACCATCAATTAGAGGACAATCTGATGTAACACGAACTATATAATCAGGATTATAATTTTTTCCGGCCTGATAAAACCTGTCCAAAACATTTTCCGTGGAGCCTTGAAAATATTTAACTCCTTGTTTATTAGCAATAGAAATTATTTCCTCAACACCTTTTTCAAAAGTTGTAGCGACTATAATTAATGAAGCCGCTTTAGATTTTTTTAATCTTTTTATATGAACCGCTAAAAGACTTTCTCCATTTATCTCCTTAAGGATTTTTCCTGGGAATCTTTTACTCCCTATTCTAGCTTGTGAAATAATTATTACTTTGGCCATATGATAGGATTCAGGTATTCAGGTTTTTTTACGCGAATTGAATCAATTATAGTAATTAGTTCGTTAGGCAAACTAATGTTAGTGTTTTTAATATTACATCTTAATTGTTTGAGTGAATCAACTCCAATAATTACGTGATCCAAGAACTGCTTACCTAAAACATAATTCATTGCAATACACTCTACAGAAATCTGAAATTCGTTAGAAAGATTATTTAAAAGAGTTAATTCACTATTTATAAATTTAAAATACGAAGAGAGTTTTTCCAATGGCATAAAAAAAAGCCCTTGTAAAAAAATTGATCGTGCATCAACTTTTCTTCTATTAGATTTTAGTCTTAAAACAATTTCTTTTCTTAATGACGAATTATCTAATAAATTAAAAGGAAGTTGAATTCTATCTAACCTACTATCATCAATTATTAATTCAACCCTATCATTATAATAAAAAGAAACTCCTAGTTCATTGAAATATTTACCTTTAAATTCCTTTATAAAAGGTGTTAATTTTCTATGAAACTTCATAAATAAATCAACAGAGTGAAAAAGTAAAACATCTACTTTATCAATTTTTAATTTATTTAATGACGTAATTAATTGTTTTTCTAGTGAAATATTTGAGTTACTTATCTTAGTTATAATTTTAAATTTTTTTTTAGGGTTATGCTCTAAGTAATCACCTATTAAGCATTCTGAATTCCCATAAGAGGGTGCTGTATCTAATGTGGTTAAACCATTTTCATAAGCAAAGTCTAAAATTTGAAAAATTTCTTCTTTTGATATTTTTCCATAAAAGTTGTTTATTCCATAATCCAATCCAAATTGAGCTGTCCCTAAAATGATTTTACTGAGATCATACATTAAAAAAACTTTTTACTTTATCGATGATAAATAAATTTTGTTCTTGAGTCAAGTCAGGATAAATTGGTAAACTCAACCCCATTTTATAATACTCCTCAGCCTTTGGAAAATCTCCAAGCTGAAATCCAAATTTCATTTGATAATAAGGATGTAAATGCACAGGTATGTAGTGGACTTGAGAATATATTTGATATTCTTTAAGATACTCATATAGCTCGTTACGATTTTCAGATTTAATAACTGCCAAATGAAAGGCATGCCCACTATAGTCATTATTCATAAATTGAATACCATTTAATGACTTAAATGATTTATAATAATTTGCTGCAATATCTCTACGGATGGCCAAATTTTTAGCGGCTCGTTCAAGTTGTGATAATCCTAATGCAGCACTAATATCTGATAAGCGGTAATTATAACCAAGCTCATGCATCTCATAATACCAACCTCCATCGTTTCTGTTGAGCTCTTTTGGATCTTTTGTAATTCCGTGAGTCCTTAGACGCAAAAGTTTTTTATAAAGTTTTTGATCATTTGTAGTTATCATACCACCCTCACCACAAGCAATATGCTTTACAGGATGAAATGAAAAAATAGCAGCGTCTGCAAAAGCACAATTACCACAATTTTGTTTTTCACCATTAGAGTCAATAAAATAACCACCTGGGGCATGACATGAGTCTTCTAATAAAAATAAATTAAATTCATCTGCTAATAAACGAAATGCCTCCATATCAACTGGTGCTCCTGCAAAATCAACAGGAATAATTCCAGCGTAGGTACCTTTCGGTGATGCCTCTAATTTTTTTCTAACTAAATTAATATCTAATAAAAGTGTCTCGGGATCAACATCACAAAACTCTATTATACCACCACAATACAATACACAATTTGTAGAGGCAGCAAAAGTCAACGGGCTTGATATTACTCTCTTTCCAGGCCCAACCCCCAAGGCCATTGCGGATAGATGTAATGCGGCTGTACCGTTAGCTACAGCCACAGCAAACTTAGAGCCAATATAACTTGCAAATGCTTTTTCAAAAGCATTGACTCGCGGTCCCTGAGTCAAATATTGACTTTTTAAAACATCAACAACTGCTTCAATATCAGCTTCAGTGATTTGCTGACGACCATATGGAATTGAAGTCGCACCCATCTAAATATTAAAAATCTGAGTCCACATGTATTTTAATCAATTTTCTTAAAGTTTCTACACTTATCCAGTTGGAGTTTTTCTCTGAATTGTAACTCATTCCTTTAGGAACTTTTTTTGCCCTGAATTTTTTAATAAATTCATTTAAATCCCAAATAGATTTTTGAGGTAAAATGGCATAGTATTTTCCCAAATCATAGGTTGTATAGGAATCTGAAGCAGTGATCATTTCCTCATGTAGTTTTTCACCTGGACGAATACCAACCACTTCTATTTTACAGTTTGGAGCAATTGCTTCGGCGACATCTAAGATTTTATATGATGGGATTTTAGGTACAAAAATTTCTCCCCCCCAAGCATTTTCAAGTGCATGCAGTACCATGTTAACTCCCTCTTCAATAGTTATATTAAATCTTGTCATTTTTGTATCTGTAATTGGTAAAATACCATCTCTTCTTTTTTTAATAAAAAAAGGCATTACTGAACCATTTGATCCCATTACATTTCCATATCGAACAACAGAAAACCTAATATCACTTCTTCCACGGATATTATTTGCAGTAGTAAAAAGTTTATCAGAAGTAAGTTTAGTTGCTCCATACAAATTAATTGGAGCGGCTGCCTTATCTGTTGAGAGAGCAACTACTCTTTTAACATTGTTTTCCAAACTAGCATTTATAACATTTTCGGCCCCTAAAATATTTGTTTTAATACACTCCATAGGATTATACTCTGCTATCGGAACATGCTTCATTGCTGCGGTGTGAATAACAAAATCTATATCCTTCATTGCTCTATTGACTCTTTTTTCATCTCGAATATCACCAATAAAATATCTAATTGCCTGATTTTTTGATTCAGGAAATTTTTTTTCCATCTTATATTGCTTTTGCTCATCTCTTGAAAAAATTACTAATCGTTTTACTTTTGGATATTTATTTAAAATTCTTTTTACCAAAGCATATCCTAACGTTCCAGTTCCGCCAGTAATTAAAACAGATTTTTGATCTAACATGCTATTGAAATTTTTCTTTTATTGATCTCATAGACCTTATTACAATTTTTTAACGTTGAAGAACTGTGAGTAATCATGATTATTGTTTTTTTTCCCATAAACTGCGTTATAGATTTAATAATATCATGCTCAGTTTTTTCGTCTAATGCACTCGTTGCCTCATCAAAAATAATTATTTCAGGGTTTTTATAAAGTGCTCTTGCTATCCCTAATCTTTGTTTTTGTCCACCAGATAAGTTTAATCCTTTTTCACCTACATTAGTAGCCAAACCGTCTGATAATGAATTTACAAATTCAGAAAGACCAGAGTTTTCGATTGCCAATTTAACTTGATTTTTATCAATTAAATTATTCTTAACACCAAAAGCAATATTATTTAAAATAGTGTCATCAACTAAGAGGATATTTTGGGGTACGTATCCAATTTTTTTGATCCAATTTCTATTATTGCGATTATGGCTAAATATGTTTTTACCATCTACAAAAATCTTTCCTTTAACCGGTTTATATAATCCAACTAGAAGATCAACTAAAGTAGATTTTCCTACTCCTGAAACTCCCATAATACCAATAAAATCTCCTTTTTTTATTGTCAAATTAATATCCTCTAAAATCCAACTTTGTTTTGAATTATATTTAAATGATACATTTTTGAATTTTAATTCACTTTGAAAACTAACTAGTTTTTCTTTTGCAGTTACTTTTTTATCAAATTTTGCTCCACATATCTCATTGTAAATTAGATCTACCGAGGGAGTATAAAACTTTAGATTCTGTAGAGCGAAAATAACTCTATTTAAAGAGGGTAATATTCTAAATACTGCAGCGATAAAGACACCTAATACAGCTAAAATATTTGAGGGGTTTTCGTTATCAATTATTACGATAAAAAGGAAAATAACAATTCCAAGGATCGCCGACATTTCAATATAAAATCTTGGGATTTGTTGAAATGTATTATTTTTTGAAATTAAAGATGCGTATTGATTGTTTAAATCTTTGAAATTTCTTATGAAAATATTTCTAGCCTCAAAAAGAATTAATTCTTTAATAGACTGAATACCCTCAATCAAAGTTTTAGACTTATGTTTATCAATCTTTTCTCTTTTTTCACCCCATTTTTTAATTAATGGTTTTACTAATTGATAGTATATTAATGCTATTGTGGCAAGATAAAAAAATATTGAAATAGCTCCTTTTGTTTCAATAAATAGAAGTGAAATTAATAAAGAAATTATAATTAATAAATCTAAAGAAATATTTATTATAGACATAATGAATGAACTCAGGTAAGTTACCTCTACTTGAATATTCTTAATTAAAAATGAGGAATTTTTAATGTTATGGAAATTGTATGGTTGGTTTAAATAAAACTCATATAGTTTACTTGATATAACAGTTACTAAATCTGCCACAATGAAGTTTTGCTTGTAAGTTAAGTAGACCATAAAAATTGTTTTAACAAAGTAAACAATAAGAATTATCATAAGAAATAATGAAGTCATCTGTGCAGGGGAGGACAGATTTAAAAAAGAATATAAATTTTCAATAATTTTGTAGTCGAATAATTCATTAGGTTCAATAATTGATAGAATTAATGGGAATACAATTCCAAGACCTAAAAATTCTAATAACATGCCGATTAACATAAGAAAAGAAAGAAAAAATAATGACCTATTTAATTTCCCATATAAAATTGATAAAATAAACTTTAATTTCTCTATCAAAATTTATAAACTATTATGATTTACAAAGCATCTAGCCTGGAATAATCTATATGCTGAAAGATCTATTTTTTTAAACCCTTCCCATTCCGTTGTGATTGCAACTGCATTTGCTTTTTTATCTAAATTGGATAATTCATTAATTACATTAAATCTTCTAGTCAGAGATTCATTATCATATAAAATATTCCAATATTCATCAATATCATTATAAATTTTTTTACTCTTTACCATAGGGTCATAAACTTCAATTGATGCTCCAGCTTTGAATAACATCTCAGTAACATAAATTGATGGAGATTCTCTAGTATCATTTGTGTTAGCCTTAAATGCCCAACCTAATATTATAATTTTTTTATCCGACAAATCCCCTTCAAAATGATCAATAATTTTTTGAGCGAAACGATTTTTTTGATAATTATTAATTTTAACAACCTGATGCCAATATTCTGCTACTTCATATAAACCAAAATGCTTACAGAGGTATACAAGATTTAACACATCTTTTTGAAAACAACTTCCTCCAAAGCCGACTGAAGCTTTTAAAAAGTGTGGTCCTATTCTATGGTCCATTCCAATTGCTTTAGAAAGCTCATCAATATTTGCACCTGTCTTTTCACAAAGTGCTGAAAGACTGTTAATAGATGAAATACGTTGAGCAAGCATGGCATTTGAAGCTAATTTGGAAAGCTCTGAAGACCAAACATTTGTAGTTAATATTTTTTCATTAGGAATCCAATTAGAATAAATGTTAACTAGGGCTTGAACTGCTTTTTGTCCAGATTCAGTCTCATCCCCACCAATTAAAACCCTGTCAGATTTAAAAAGATCCTGAATTGCTGTCCCCTCTGCTAAAAACTCAGGGTTGGAAAGGATATCAAAGCGGATATTATTAGAATTACCCTCTAAAATTTCTTTAATTTTTTCTGCAGTTCGAACAGGAAGAGTAGATTTTTCAATTACGATTTTATCACTTTTCGAATACTTAGCGATATCTTTAGCACAGGCCTCAACGTATTTTAGGTCTGCAGCCATACCAGCCCCCTCTCCTTCAGTTTTAGTTGGCGTATTTACAGCCATAAAAATCATCTCAGCTTTTTGAATATTACCAGCAATGTCATCAGAGAAAAATAGATTTTTTCCCCGCGTCTTTTCTACCACCTCAAAAAGACCCGGCTCATAAACCGGTAGGCTATCTAAAGGCCCGTTCCAAGCTTTTATTCTCAATTTATTTGCGTCTACCACAGTAATATCAATATGAGGACATTTTAGAGCAATCACAGCCATAGTGGGACCTCCTACATAACCTGCTCCAATACAACAAATATTTTTTATTTTCACTTTCTTTTTTTAAATCCAAAAGGAGGATTTAATCTTATATCCTATTTAATATAAATTATTCCTAAGGTTAAAGGAATTTGTCTTGAAACTAATAACAAAATCTCTCCCAATTATTTAAATCTATTTTTTTTAAAAATATAATTAGTCACTTGATAGAATATAAAACCGTACCAATGGGAACTCTTTGATTACTTATAAATCAATTTTCTTTTGAATTGAATAATATAATGTGTTCTCTATCGGCTAAAAACTTTGAAGCCAAATAGAAACTTACCTTACGTCCGATTAGATCTTCAATTTTATCTTCAAGCTGGGCGATGTATTCCATGTTAAGTCCTTGTCCGATTAAAAATACTTCAATAAGCCCAGAGTCATTTCCTTTAGCATAATCCCCAACTAAAATAATCTGATCTAAATCTCCCATTCGTGCAAGAACTGTATCTACAACATCCTCAAGTCCAAGGTGTTTAAAAACTACTTTTTGCATCACTTTAAAAAGAGGATGATTTATATTGGCCTTATACTCTATTTTATTATCAACCTTTACTTTATCTAAATAGCCAGCTCCTTGAAGATGATTGAGCTCTTTACGAATGGAATTTGTGGATTCTCCCATCTCAGTTGCTAGACCATTTAAGTAACCTCGGTTAGCCTGGGAAATAAAAAATTTAATCAGTAACCTTAGGCGTGTTTTAGAAGTGATGAGTTCACCCAGCATAGCTTAATTTAATTATATTTTTGTACGGCTCCGCCACATCTGACCCAAAAGGGCAAAATTATAAGTATCATTAAATTTAAAAGAGATTAAAATTAGGCCACGTGTTTTTTTAGGGTAATACTCATCCCCAAACTCTCTAACTCTAATTTAACTCTTAATTTATCAGTTTCTAATACTTTTCCAGTTAAGCCGCTGAAAGGACCCTGGGGAATTCTGTAAGTTGCCCCTACTCTAAGAGTATTAGTCTGAATTTCGTTATATACTCCGTTTAAGTGGTTTTGCATAAGTTCGATTTCATAAGATGGAACCACAGCGGGTTTTCCAAGAAAAAAAAGATAGCGCACTACTCCAGGAGATGAAAAAACCTGATTTCGCTGACTCTCTTCGATATGAACCATTACATATGAGGAGATCAAAGGTTTTTTAATTTTTTTCTTTCTATCAGAATATTGTTTGATAAGGTTTACAGTAGGGCAATAGTTTGTGATTCCCATTGCTGTGAGCTGCTGGGCTGTTTTAAGCTCTTGTTGAACTTTAGTATAAATTACGAACCATTTTTTTTTCACCGCCTGCCAATTATAACCCCCTAAATCACGTGAGATTTAACACATAAATTAAGGGGTATAAATTTTATCAAATGAATTCTAAACATTATTTAGTACCAAAAGTACTTGATAATAACCAAAAAACAAACTTTATATCAAGTTTTTTTAGTATTTGATTTTAAATCAAAAAACAATATTAAAAAAAGGAAGGTAACTGTAAAAAAACATGAGTAATATGACGAAAATCAAAGTCTTCCATCGATTAAATCTTTATTTAGAGCTGATTTAATATCAAATATTACTGACCCTCTTGGGTTTTTGTAATCTCCTATCCCCTTTTCAAGAAATACTTGGTGCGCCACTGCAAGAATTATAACCTCATATTTACCAGGAGTCTTTATTAGTTTGATTCCATATTCTTTTTTTACTAATTTAGAATCTGCAATGGGATCATAAACCTCTGCCTTAAGTCCTTCTCTCCCTAGAGCTTTGTATATTTCAGGTATCTTAGAGTTCCTTATATCGTTTAAATTTTCTTTAAATGTAATTCCCATAATTAATGCTTTGGCTCCTTTAATTAAAATTTCTTTTTTTTGCATCAATTTTAAAACTTTTTTCACAACAAAGGCAGGAATACTGTCATTAACATTTCTTCCAGATAAAATTACTTCAGGTGTGTATCCAAGTTGAACAGCTTTATAAGTTAAAAAATAAGGGTCGACACTAATGCAATGTCCCCCTACTAGACCTGGTTTAAATGGAATAAAATTCCATTTAGTGGATGCTGCTTCTAAAACATCAGTTGTATCTATACCCATTTTGTCAAATATCAAGGCGAGCTCATTTACAAAAGAAATATTAATGTCTCTTTGTGCATTTTCAATTGCTTTTGATGCCTCAGCTACCTTAATTGAAGTAGCTTTGAAAGTCCCTGCCTTAATAATCTCATTATATAATCTGTCTACAAATTCTGCAATTTTTGTTGTAGAGCCAGATGTAACCTTAATGATATTTGTCAAAGTATTAATTTTATCTCCTGGATTAATCCTTTCAGGAGAATACCCACAAAAAAAGTCTTTGTTATATTTCAATCCAGATGTGGCCTCCAAAACAGGGACACAATCCCCCTCAGTGCATCCAGGATAAACTGTACTTTCATAAATAACGATATCTTCTTTTTTAAGAATTTTACCCACCATGTTGGTAGCATCTAATAAATATGAAAGATCAGGATTTTTTTTTCTTGTTACAGGAGTAGGAACAGTAATAATATAAATTTTACATCCTGAAATTAACTCTGATTTGTTAGTTAATTTGACGCTTTTAAGAAACGATTTTAATTTTGGAGGATCAAATTGATTGGTTTTATCAATCCCATTTTTAAGCTGTTGAAGTTTTTTTAGATCATTATCATATCCAATTACTTTAAATTTTTTTGAAAAGGCATTTGCTAAAGGCAACCCTACATAGCCAAGACCAATGAT
>MDTB01099727.1_pt1 | contig 12923 bp, 12 predicted proteins | sample 811161 | NCBI WGS metagenome assembly MDTB01 (sample SAMN05326650, study PRJNA326480) | marine metagenome | isolation source: seawater | place: Mediterranean Sea | collected 2009 | reverse complement strand
GATGATTTTATTGCTAAATTCCACCCTGATGAATTAGCCACTGCGGTTCAAAAGTGGTTGGTTGAAGCTCAGTAAGGGTAAAAACGCTTGAAAGAAAAAGAGGTATCTGCCCCGATATACCACCAGTTCAGCCAGTTTTTAGAACAGCAGTGCGGTATTGTATTGGGAAACAATAAACAATACCTGGTTCGCAGTCGTTTATCGCCACTGATGCATCAGTACGACTTTGAGCGTATGGACGATTTAATTCAGGCGGTCATATCAATGTCACAGCGTAAGTTGCTGCAAAGTACCATAGACGCTATGACCACCAACGAAACGTTGTGGTTTCGTGACGGTTACCCGTTTGACATGCTAAAGCAAACGGTATTGCCAGCGCTGGCTGCCAAAAATAAAAAAATTCGTATCTGGAGCGCGGCATGCTCGTCTGGCCAGGAGCCCTATTCTATTGCCATGGCGATACTGGAATACCAACGGCAAAAACCCGGCGCCTTTGCGCAGGGCATAGAAATAGTTGCTACCGATCTATCATCAAACATGTTGAGTAAATGCGAGTCAGGCACTTATGATGAGTTGTCGCTTGCCCGGGGTTTATCGTTGCAGCGGCGTAATCAGTTTTTTAAACCTCACGATAACGGCCAGCTTCAGCTTAAGCCCGAAGTGCGCAAAATGGTGACCTTTCGTTCTTTAAACCTGCTTCACAGCTATGTGGGGCTGGGCCGGTTCGATTTAGTCTTTTGTCGTAATGTACTGATTTATTTTGCCCCGGATATTAAACACCGTATCCTGCAACAAATTGCCGCTCAGCTGCAGCCTGGCGGCATTCTTTTCCTCGGAGCGTCAGAGTCTATTGGCCCGGCCAGTGCGCTTTTCTCTATGGAAAAATGCTCTCCAGGCTTGTTCTACCAACTTAAATCCTGAAAATTCAAAGACCTCACCAACGTCAAAAAAACTTTGGCACCTCATTTGCACAAGTCAGTCTGCAAATGAGGAGTGTCAATTATGGCCATCAATCTGGACAAACTGGTTAGTTTTCATCAAAACGCGGTGAACATACGAGAAGATCGTATGGAAGTGATTGCGGGAAACCTGGCGAATGCTAACACCCCGGGCTACAAAGCCAGAGATATTGATTTTAAACAGGCAATGTCTGCCGCGCAAACCGGCCAGCAATCGTCATCTATGGTACGAACCCACGACAAGCATATGGGCGGTACCGCCAGCACCAGTCCCTTTGACGTGCAGTTCAGAATTCCTAATCAGCCAGATACCGGCGATGGTAACACTGTAGAAGTTCAGACCGAGCGTAATGCGTTTTTAGAAAACGGCATGCGTTATCAGGCGTCTATACAGTTTCTGGATTCCAAAATTAAAGGTATGAAGAAAGCGTTAAGTGGAGGACAAGCCTAATGAGCTTATTTAACGTCATGAATATTTCAGGCACAGGCATGGAAGCGGAAAATCTTCGCCTGAATACCACCGCCAGTAATATTGCTAATGCTAATACGGTAAGTAGCAGCGAAAACGATACGTATCGTGCCCGTTATCCGGTTTTTTCAGCCGCGCTGCAACACGCGTCGCAAGAACAATCTAAAGGCGTTGGCGTAGAAGTGAAAGGGGTAGTGGAAAGCAACACGCCACTTAATGTTGAGTACGCACCGAATAATCCGATGGCCGATGCTGATGGATATATCTACAAGCCGAATGTGAACGTGGTGGAAGAAATGGCAAACATGTTGTCAGCTTCAAAGTCCTATGAAACCAATGTTCAGGTTGCAGATACCACCAAGAAGTTATTCCGGCGGGTACTGCAGCTTGGTCAGGGTCAGTAGACCTTAAATAAAGGAACATCACGTGAATTCAGTGAACAACAACGGACTAATGTCCGATCTCTACTGGCAGGAAGAACAAACCAAAGTGGTCGATGGCAGTGAGCAAAAGCTATCTCAGGAAGACTTCTTTTCCTTGCTGACCGAGCAATTGGCCAACCAGGACCCAAGCAAACCGGTAGATAACGATCAAATGGTTGCGCAGATGACGTCTTTCTCAATGGCAGAAGGTATCACTGACTTAAACCAGAAATTCAGTAATTTTGCCGCCTCAATGACCTCAAATCAGGCCTTACAGGCGTCTAGTCTGATTGGACAGAATGTGCTGGTTGAAGGCAACGTTGGCTATATGCAGAGCGAAGGTGCGGGCTTTGGCGGTGTTGTGGTAAATGACCAAAGTGTTCAGGACATGAAAATCACGGTGTCTAATCAGTACGGCGAAATTGTGAAATCTATTGACGCCGGTACCCAGGCACCGGGCAATATTCAGTTTGAGTGGGATGGAACCGACAACGCAGGTAATCCTATGCCAGCCGGTGAATATGTCGTCAGCGCTTCAGGTCTTGCCAATGGTGAAGGCGTTGCCATTGCCACTGCGGTAAACCGGCATGTGGGCAGTGTTAGCCTGGCAGGCAGTGGTCAAGGCGTAATTTTAAATTTGGATGGTGATGTGAGTATCAGTCTTGATGACGTCATCCAGATTGGCAGTTAGCAGGAGAATGAAAAATGTCATTTAGTATTGCTCTAAGCGGTGTTTCGGCCGCACAGAAAGATTTGGATGTAACCGCAAATAATATTGCCAACGTCAACACAGCAGGGTTTAAAGAGTCACGCGCCGAATTTGGAGATGTCTATGCATCATCCTTACTGGCCGGCGGCAAAACCAAAGTGGGTAACGGTGTTTTGACACAGGAAGTGGCTCAACAATTTTCACAGGGCAGCTTAAAGTTTACCAACACCGCCCTGGATTTGGCCGTAACAGGTAATGGTTTTTTTGCTACGGTGTCTGAGATCACCTCGCGTGATTATTCATTTACCCGCGCGGGTCAGTTTAAGTTAGATGAAGACAATTTCGTCGTTAATAGTAGTGGTGACAACTTACTGGGTTTTCCGGTAAACAGCGACGGTACCAGTGCTTCGGTGGCACTAAGCACGTCTCAGCCTGTGCGAATTCCCGACTCTTCTGGCTCGCCCCAGCAAACCACTGAAGTAGATTTGCGCATGAATTTACCCGCTAGTGATGTAGCGCTAGACCCGGCGCAGTTTGACCCTGAAGATCCGCTTACCTACAACGCCGCAACCTCGGTAACCGTTTATGACTCGTTGGGCGACAGTCATGTAATGACTTACTATTACATTAAAGACAACGCGCCAACAGCCGAAAACGAATGGTATGTGGCTACCACCGTTGATGATGAGCTGGTTAATATGGTTAATTCAGATGGCACAAATTCTGATCCTACGTTAGCCGCCAATTCTATGGGTACAGCTACTGGTAACGCAGTATCGGCTGCTAAATTACAGTTTAGCGCTGGCGGCGATTTTATCGGTATTGAAGCTCCAGATGGTGTTGCTCGGGCAGACAACAAAATAGTAACGCAGGCTTTGGGTCAGAATATATTGTCGAACGGATCAGACGAAACTCAGCAAATCGCTATCGACTATAACTTAGATCCTAATAACGCCACACCTAATGAGCCTACTCAGTTTGCCTCATCGTTTGAAGTAACCTCGCTTGAACAGGATGGTTTGCCAGTGGGACGTCTGACCGGTATTGATATTGGCCCGGACGGCCTGGTAAGAGCGACTTTTTCAAACGGTACCTCAGAGCCGATTGTACGTGTAGCACTGGTTCGGTTTGCTAACGAGCAGGGGTTAACTCAGGAAAGCAGTACGCAGTGGAAAGAAAGCATTGAGTCGGGTGAAGCGTTAGCGGGTGAGGCTACCACCGGTACCTTTGGTGATATCAACTCTTCGGCTCTTGAACAATCCAACGTCAATCTGACCACCGAGCTGATTGACCTGATTATCGCTCAGCGAAACTTCCAGGCCAACTCACGTGCATTGGAAGTAAACAACCAGCTTAACCAAACAATTTTGAATATTCGATAGTTCTTTAAGCTATTAATTTTAATTACCTTTCGGGCCGCTTTTTGCGGCCCTTCGTTTTTATATCTACCGCTTTCATAGCCTTGGCACTGCCCTTGCAACCCTAAGTTTATCTACACCTAAAAACGTCAAAAGTCAGTCATGGATAAACTTCTTTATATCGCCGCAAGCGGCGCCAAGCAAGACCTGCTGGCCACTGGTGTGCGCGCCAATAATCTGGCTAATGCACAAACTACCGGTTTCAAAGCCCAGCTGGAACAGGCCAGAAGTATGCCGGCTTACGGCGAAGGTTTGCCGACCCGGGTTTTTGCGATGACCGAAAGTCCGTCAAACAACTACGAAGGCGGCGCTATGGTACAAACCGGCCGCGATCTTGATGTGGCGGTTCAGGGTAAAGGCTGGTTTGCCATGCAAGATGCCAACGGGCAGCAAGCCATGTCCCGCGATGGCAGTTTTCAGATGGGAGCTGACGGAGTTTTGACAGACATGCACGGAAACGTCGTGTTAGGTGATAACGGTCCTATTTATCTGCCGGTGCCGCTGGATAATCTCAACATTGCCTCTGATGGCACTATTTCTGTTCGTCCGGTAGGTGCACCCGAAAACGTTTCACAGGAAGTGGGCCGCCTGAAGTTAGTCAACCCACAGCTTGATAGCATTGAACGCGGCCAGGATGGGCTGTTTAGAACCAAAGACGGCAGTGTGCCGTTTGCCGATGCAACGGTACAGGTGCGCTCGGGCATGGTAGAAGGCTCAAATGTTAACGCGGTAGACGAGATGGTCAGTATGATCAGTTTGCAGCGTCATTACGAAATGCAGGTCAAACTGATGAAGCAAGCTGATGAGCTGTCTGGCCGCGGCAATATGCTGCTAAGAATTCTTTAAATTTTTTGTAACCAGCCTTTTAAAACCCGGCTGAGGAGTATGTTATGCATCCAGCGTTATGGATTAGTAAAACCGGTTTAGACGCAGCCCAGACCGATGTGGCCGTGGTTTCTAATAACCTGGCGAACGCCTCGACCGTAGGCTTTAAGAAAGATCGCGCCGTATTTGAAGACTTGTTGTATCAAAACATCAATCAACCGGGAGGACGATCCTCGGCCGATACCGAACGCCCGTCGGGATTGATGCTAGGTGCCGGTTCAAAGGTGGTGGCCACCCAAAAAGCGCATACCCAGGGAAACTTGTTAACCACTGAAAATTCCTTAGATATGTCGATTCAGGGCAAAGGCTATTTTGAAATTCTTCAACCAGATGGCTCGATTGCCTATACCCGAAATGGTCAGTTTGCGTTAAACGATCAGGGACAAATTGTGACCTCAGGCGCAGGTTATTTACTGCAGCCTGAGATAACCGTGCCCGAAGATGCGCAGCAAATATCCATTTCTCAAGATGGTGAAGTGTCGGTGACGACTCGTGGACAGGCTGAAAACCAGGTATTAGGCCAAATTAACATTTCTGACTTTATTAACCCCACGGGGTTACAGCCTACGGGCCAGAATCTGTTTGTAGAAACCGCATCCAGTGGAGCACCAATTCAAGGAATTCCTGGGTTACAGGGGTTAGGTAGTTTGTCGCAAGGCACGTTAGAAACCTCTAACGTTAATGTTACCGAAGAGTTGGTTAATTTAATTGAAAGCCAGCGCCTGTATGAAATGAACTCCAAAGTAATTTCATCGGTTGACCAAATGCTTGGTCAGGTTATTCAGCAGCTATAACGGAACATGATCATGCGTAGTCTTGCGATTATTTCTATGGCGGTGTGGTTGGCCGGGTGTAACAGCACACCCGAGCCACCGGTTCAGGCGAACGATCCGTCGTTTGCGCCGGTGGTACCCGATATTCCTCGCGAACATATTGCTGAAGATGGCGCACTGTTTCGCCCGCATATGGCAAATAGCCTGTACTCAGATGTCACAGCCCGTCGGGTGGGCGATATTATTACGGTATCGCTGAAAGAAAATACCGCGGCGACTAAGTCGGCCGGAACAACCACTTCTAAAGATGCCGGTGTAAATGTGCAGCCCATAACCGGGCTGGGCGGGCAGGCAATTAATATCGGCGGTGAGTCTATTCAGTTGGGTGTGGGCGCAAGCAGTGACTTTTCAGGTGATGCCCAGGCCAATCAGCGAAACAGCCTCAGTGGCGCTATTTCGGTCACTGTGGTTGACGTACTGCCCAATCAAAACCTGGTTATCCGAGGCGAAAAATGGCTCACGCTTAACCAGGGCGATGAATACATTCGGCTGACCGGCATTATTCGGCCGGCCGATATTAGCCCGGAAAATGAAATTACCTCGACAAAAGTAGCGAATGCCCGCATTCAATACAGCGGTACCGGGAGTTTTGCTCGCGCCCAGGAAAAAGGCTGGCTAACCCAGTTTTTTACCTCCTCTTTATGGCCGTTTTAAGGAATCATCATGAAGATTTTTTGCCAATGGGTAGTGCTGTGTACAGTAGTATTTAGTAGTCACCTGCAGGCCCAACGCATAAAAGATGTTGCCGATATTCAAGGCGTTCGGTCAAATCAGCTCATAGGCTATGGTCTGGTCGTGGGTTTACCAGGTACCGGTGAGCAAAGTCCATTTACCGAGCAAAGTTTTCGCACCATGCTGACCAATTTTGGTATTAGCCTGGATCCAAATACCAAGCCTAAAATTAAAAATGTGGCGGCAGTGGCGGTTCATGCAGAATTACCCCCTTTTACCAAGCCCGGCCAGACCATTGATATCACGGTGTCTTCGGTAGGTGAGGCCAGCAGCTTACAGGGCGGCACCTTATTGCAAACCTTTTTAAAAGGGGTCGACGGTAAAGTGTATGCGGTAGCGCAGGGAAGTTTGGTAGTCAGCGGTTTTGGCGCGCAAGGCCAGGACGGCTCAAGAATTGTTATCAATACGCCTACCGTAGGCCGTATTCCAAATGGTGCATTGGTCGAACAGTCAGTGCCTTCTGGTTTTGCCAATGGGGATACCTTAACGCTTAATTTGCATTACCCCGATTTTTCTACTGCCAAGCGACTGGCAGACACCATCAACGAACGGCTTGGCGCACAGCCTGAAAAGGGCTATAGCATAGCCACCCCGCTAGATGCAGCATCGGTACGGGTTACAGCGCCGCGCGATATTGGCCAACGGGTGGGCTTTTTAGCCGCTGTTGAAAATTTTGAATTTGAACCCGGCCAGGCCCCGGCACGGGTGGTAATAAATAGCCGAACCGGCACTATCGTTATTGGCCAGGATGTTCGGCTGCTGCCTGCTGCTATCACCCATGGCGGGCTTACGGTGACTATTTCTGAAAACCAGCAGGTAACGCAGCCCAATGCGTTAGGGCAGGGCGAAACCGTGGTCACTACGCAGTCTATCGTTGATGTTGATTTGGCCGACAGTCGTATGTTCAAGTTTGAACCTGGCGTTACCTTAGACCAACTGGTCAGAGCGGTAAACGAGGTGGGTGCAGCGCCGGGCGATTTAATGGCCATTCTTGAGGCACTTCGTCAGGCTGGCGCCTTACGTGGTGAGCTGGTGGTGATCTAATGGACAGTTTACCTACCCGTAGTCAGCTGGATATGGCGCGCAACGCAAATGATTTAAGCAGTTTAAATTCTTTGCGCGAAGCTATTGCCAACGGCCAGGACAAAGAAGCACTTCAGGAAACTGCGCAGCAATTCGAGTCAATCTTTGTGCAAATGATGCTCAAATCTATGCGTAAGGCCCAGGATGCACTGTCTGATGAAAACAGCCCGTTTAATTCGCAGCAGGTTAAGTTTTATCGTGATATGCATGATCAACAACTGGCGGTAGATTTGACCTCCAATGGCGGCATGGGCTTAGCCGATATTATTGTTAAGCAGCTTGGCCAGAACAACCCTGACTACACCCCAGCCAGTGCAATACGAAGCGACGGTAATTTGTCATCGTTAGGTTTACAGATGAATCAGCAACAGCCTGCGCGCCCTGAACAGGCTGTGGCATATGAAGGCCCTGCTTTTAATGAAATAGCTGGTGAAAATACAGCGACTAAAGGTCCGGTTTTTAAATCTGCGGCTTCTGAAGCCTTGTCTTCTGAAATTCCAGCCTATGGCACCATGGCTTCTGAAATCAAAGCCTCTGACATTGTAACGGCAAAGCCTGCCGCCTTTAAAGCGCCCATTGTGTCAGACAAAGAAGCCTTTGTAGCCGCGCTGTATCCCCATGCAAAGCAAGCGGCTGAAAAAATTGGCGCTGACCCCAAAGCAATTATTGCTCAGGCAGCCGTAGAGACAGGCTGGGGCCAGCAGGTAATTCACGGTACCGATGGGGCTCCGTCATACAATTTGTTTGGTATTAAAGCCAACAATCAGTGGCAGGGTAAGCAAGCAGTGGTTGATACCCTGGAGTTTTCTAACGGTGTGGCTGCACGCCAAAAAGCCAGCTTCAGGGCTTATGACTCTATTGCTGACTCGATGAATGACTATGTCGACTTTATTAAATCAGGGGCACGCTATGAGCAGGCAGTACAAAATAGCCATGATGCCAAAATTTATTACCAGTCTTTACAACAAGCTGGTTATGCCACCGATCCCGCGTACGCAGACAAATTAATGAGTGTCTATCAAGGCAATACGCTGGCCAGTTTTAACCCATAATGTGTAAAGGAATAAGTTAATTATGCGACCTGTAGATTTATTCTCAATTGCCAGTAGCGGGGTTAATGCAAGCAACCAGCTTTTGCAGACCACCAGTAACAATATTGCCAATGTAAATACCGACGGTTATGTGCGTGAGCGTACCGAGTTCAGCAATACGTTGCTGGCCGGGGTAGGTCAAAGCACGACCGAACGGGTCGTTGATGTTTTTGCACAAAATCAGCTGCGCCGCGATATTACGGCGGTGGGTGAAATGCAGGCATACAGTCAAAAATCGGGCATTATTGATAACCTGCTGGCCAGTGAAGCCAATTCTATCGCGAATGGTCTTAGTCAGTTTTTTGGCTCAGTACAAACAGCCGCTGATGATCCTACTAATCTGGCCTCACGGGCAGCAGTACTGGGCGAAGCCGAAGGGTTAGTGCGGCGTATGAGTACGGTTTCCCAATATATGGAGTCTATTGAAGAAGACCTGAATCTCGAATTTACCTCGCAAATTAAAGAAGCCAACAGTCTGATCCAAAATATCGGCGAACTTAACCGCACCATATTGCTAAATCGCGGTAATCCGCAGGGCGCACCTAATGGTTTATTGAACGAACGCGACAAAGCCATTAACCAATTAGCCGAGCTGGTGTCAGTAGAAGTGCGTACTAACGACAATGGCAGTAAGGCTGTGAACTTAAGTACCGGCGAATCATTGGTACTTGAAAATGGCGGTTTTAATTTATTTGAATTATCAGGCGGTCCTGACACTGACACCAAACAACTGCAACTGGCATTTAATGTTGCTAACGACAAACCTCAGGCTTCGGTACGTATTACTGAAGAGCAGTTAGGCGGGGCCCTGGGCGGGTTGTTTCGTTTCAGAGATGAAGTGCTGGGCTCTGCTCAGCGCGACATCGGTCAAATGGCGGTGGCTATGGCTGACGCTATGAACACTCAAAATAAGTTGGGCATGGATTTAGACATGCAACTGGGCGGCAATATATTTTCGTTGCCAGAATTTACCGCATTGCCTTATCCGTCTGACGCAGCCACACCGCCAGCAGTAGATGCCCGCTTCACTGCTGGCAAAGGTACAGAGGTTACCGATGCTGACTACAAAATAGAAATAGAAACGGTCGACGCAGCGGGTAATCCAACATCAATTGCCGTAACCGCACTTAATGGCGATGGTTCTCCCAAAAATACAGATATTAACGGTAATCCGGTAAAACAAACCGGTATCAGCGTGACCGCAGGCGGCTTCACCCAATTGCCAGGTGGGGTTGAGGTCCAATTTGATAGCAGTGGCGGCTACGATTCTGCCAATGAGTTTTTACTGCAACCCACTAAAACGGTTGCCTCCGATTTGAGTCTGGCCACAAGCCGCCCGGAAGATTTAGCTTTTGCTGCGCCGGTGCGCGTGAAGCCGGGTAATAATAACCTGGGTGAGGCCAGCGCTGCTCGAGTCACAGTGACCAATACACGGGTCGCAGAGTCTGCGTTTGACGGTAGCCAGGGGCTGGCGACACCGGCAGGCGCACCTGGCGCTGCGCCGGTAAAAGTGCAGTTTACGGCGCAAAATACGTTTGATGTATTAGACAGCGCCGGCAATACATTAACCAGCGTTACTGTTACCGACGGGGATTATGCGGGACTGCTAAGTCAGGCAGGGTATGGTTCTGACTACCCGGGTTACGACTTCAGTCTTTCTGGGCGGCCGGCACCAGGCGATAGTTTTGAGTTGGTCTACAATACAAATGGTATTGATGATAATACCAACGCGATAAAAATGGCTGAGCTACAGCAAGCCGATTTGGTACAATTAAGTAATCAGTCTACCAACCCGAAACGCTCGTTACATGACTCGTTTTCAACGCTGGTGGGCCGTGTCGGTGAAAACTCAGCTAGCGCTGATGTTTCTTTGCAAGCGGCCGAAGCAATGAAAGAGCAATCTGAAAACTGGTTCGACTCGGTCTCAGGCGTGAGTCTGGACGAAGAAGCCGCCAATTTGGTGCGTTTTCAGCAATCTTACGCTGCTGCGGCGCGTATTCTCAGTACTGCCCAAGAGTTGTTTAACACTATTTTATCAGCCGCCAGGTAATTGTTTATGCGTATTTCGACCAGTCAGCTTTATGATCAAAACATTCGCGCGATTATGGAAAATCAGCGTGAAATGACCCAAACCCAGGAAGCGTTGTCTACGGGCAAGCGTATTAACCGTCCGTCGGATGATCCGGTGGGGGCGGCAAAAGTGGTGCGACTGACCGAAGAACTGGATAATCTAAACCAGTATCAGCGTAACAATGATTTGTTAAAAAATAATCTGGAACAACAAGAAGCTGTGCTTACCGGCATCAACGATTCAGTGACTCGTGCGCGCACATTAATTATTCAGGCCGGGTCAGGGGCAATGTCGGCCACCGATCAGCGGGCTATAGGTACTGAAATTGCGCAAATTCGTGATGAAGTTATTGCGCTGATGAATGCACAGAATGCGAACGGCGACTACATTTTTGCCGGCTATCAGTCGCAAACTCCGGCATTTAGTTTAAATGAAGCCAGTAGCGGCCAAAATGTCATTTTTAATGGAGACAGTGGCGAAAATCAGGTCAAGTTGTCTGATGGGGTCAGCATAAGAAGCACGGTGAGTGGTCAGGATTTGTTTGCTGATGTTCAAGGACGCCGTACCTTTGCCATTACGGGCAATAGCCCGGGTACGACAGTTAATTCTGCCACCATCGAACAACAATCAGCGTTTGATGCTTTCAGTAAATCAAACTACGATGCAGTAACTCCCGCAAACAATAATTACGAGCTGGAAATTCTGGCTTCGGGCCAGGCACAGCTGACCAATACCGGTACCAATACGGTCGTAGAGACGGTAGATTTTGCTTCTGGTACCCCTTTTACCATAAAAGGCATGAGCTTTAATTTAAACGCGGCTACCGGTGACACCGTGTCGTTTTCTCTTGATCAGCCCATCAAAACCAGCTTACCCGAAACCTTGCACGATCTATCTAAAATTCTGACACAAAGTATAGACGGGCAGAATATCGATGAGGCAATAAGCGATGCGCTTAACGGGCTCGACAATGGCCTTGAAAAAGTCGCATTAGAGCGTTCCTCTATTGGTGGCCGACTAAATATTGCTGAGTCGGTATATGAAACCAATCTTGATTTAGAACTTGCTGCCAAGGGGGCACGTTCAGCAATTCAAGATACCGACTACGCCGAAGCCTCTGCCGAATTTGCCAAACAAGAGACCGCATTAAATGCAGCTTTGGCGACGTTCCCTAAAGTAACTAATTTATCTTTGTTTAATTATATCTAGGGCTTATACCCGAAAGCATCGTCTGGCAGTACTAATTCAATTGCAAAACGCTGATTTCTGGCGTTCTGCAATGATGTTATTCTGCACTGTCCATAAACATATTTAATCAAACAATATGTATATCTTTTAATACCATTAATCAAGCTTTTTCTAGTTCCGCATCTATTTTCTTAGTTTACATAACTAGCTGATTATAATCTATTATTTCTAAAAAAACTGATATTTTTAGCAAAATTTAACTTGTTTATCCTACCCGGCCATACTCTTTTTTCTTCTACTCTTTTTATTGCCAACGCATCGATATAAAAGACATTTTTGAGTAATTCACAAAAGAATTTTCCAATTTTCTTTTGTAAAAAAATGTATTGGAAATAATACCTTGCCTGTGCTGAGGCGGCAAAGTTGTGCCGGTTCGGCGGCAATTGTTTGTTTTTTTCCTAAAGGGAACGGTAAGCGGGTCGATAAGATTACTGAGAGAGCCAGTTAGTCAAATACCCCTCAGGTACTTGATGACTACTAATTTTAAATTATCCGGAATATAAACCCGGCCTGCCAGCTTTTGCTGGACTGAGAGTGTAGGAGAGACTTATGTCTATGTTCGTCAATACCAATGTATCCTCATTGAATGCCCAGCGTCAGCTGTCCAATGTAAGCAGTTCATTAAATACTTCTTTTGAACGTCTATCTTCAGGTTTTCGAATCAACAGCGCCAAAGACGATGCTGCGGGTCTGCAAATATCTGACCGTATGACCTCGCAAATTGAAGGTCTGAATCAGGCAGTGCGTAACGCCAATGACGCGATTTCATTATCGCAAACGGCAGAAGGCGCGCTTGATGAAACCACTAATTCTTTACAACGTATCCGTCAGCTGGCAGTACAGTCGCAAAACGGTATTAATTCATCTGCAGACCGCGTCGCACTTCAAAAAGAAGTATCGGCCCTTAAAACAGAAATTACCCGTATTTCTACCGATACCCAGTTTGGTGGTACAGAATTATTAAACGGTAACTTTTCAGCTAAGTTTTTGATTGGTGCAAACG
>MDTB01168127.1_pt1 | contig 12924 bp, 11 predicted proteins | sample 811161 | NCBI WGS metagenome assembly MDTB01 (sample SAMN05326650, study PRJNA326480) | marine metagenome | isolation source: seawater | place: Mediterranean Sea | collected 2009 | reverse complement strand
TTTTTCATTGGAAATTTTTTTAGAAAAAGGGTATTTTGTGCTAAATGGATTAAAGACATCATCTAACACTTATGGCGACGAAATTCTTACAATAGCGAAAAACAGGACAACAGCTCCTGCTGCTACTTGGGAAGATGAAGAGCATATTACTTTTCATAATGATGATTCATGGGAATCAGAGATAAATGAGTTTTTTGATTTAATAAATCGTAATAAAAAGAAAGTTAAAAATGGAAATTCAACAGATGCACTTAAACTCATGAAAATTGTTGACAAAATTTACACTTATTCAAAGGAGAACAAATGATGGAAGATCTAAAGTTTATAGAAGACTATCTAAATAGATATAAAAAATCACTGCTTGAGACTGACGTTTCTCAAGAAATGTTAAAAATGAAAGAAATGTTATTAGAAGTAAAATCGAACCGTAAAAAAGTAATGGTTGCAGGCAATGGCGGTAGCGCAGCAATGTCTAGTCATGCTGCAGTAGACTTTACCAAACAAGGTGGGATAAGAACTATTAACTTTAACGAATCAGATCTAATAACCTGTTTTGCTAATGACTATGGTTATGAACATTGGGTGTCAAAAGCTATCGAGTTTTATGGAGATAAAGGAGACTTGGTCATTTTGATTAGTTCTAGTGGGAGCTCAAAAAATATATTAAATGCAGCTGATATTGCAAAAGGTCTAAACATTAATGTTATAACCTTCAGTGGTTTTTCTAAGGATAATCCATTGAGAAAAAAGGGGGACGTTAATTTTTGGCTCGATAGTAAAGCCTATAATGTTGTTGAAAACACTCACCTTATTTGGTTATTAATGGTTTGTGACTTGATTATTGGTGATGCAGAATATTCTGCCTAAAACATATTTTAAAAAACCAATATATCTTTTAAATCTTGAATTATTTAGCTCTTATCGGCAGAGACGGAGTTATTTTCATATGTGGTTTCTTTTCAAGCATATTTCTAGCAAGACATTTAGGGCCTGATATTTACGGAGAATATATATTAATAGTACTAATAATCTCATATCCACAGCAATTTGGCCGTTTTAGTTTTTCACAAGCAATTATACCATATTTAAAAAACAATTCTCAGCATGAAAAAATAATTTTTTCTTTAGCTTTTGTCTTTAGTATTTTTTTGTGGATAATAGTAAGTACTATATTTTTACTGATCAGTAATTATTTTACTTTGTTTGATGGCTACTCTTTTTGGTTTTACCCAATAGTTCTGGGCATGATATTCTCAGAAATAATGATGAGTTTTGTAACATACGCATTAGTATTCCAGCAAAAATACAAAGGATTGAGTTTAATCACATCATTAAGGCCTATTTTATTTGTCATTGGGATTGGGTGTTTATATTTTTTACATAATATAGACAAAAATATTTTTTCTTATCTATTTATGGAGTTTTTCTCTTTATCCTTTGTGACTTTCATTGGTCTTTATTACGTCAGGGATTATATTAATCTATCCTTTATTGGATATAAAAGGCTCAACCTAAAAAATTATTTTATCACATCACTAAAATTTTATCTAACAGAAATAGTTAACTTTCTTTCAGCAAAAAGTGTCGCAACTTTTGTTGCTGGAAGCTTATCTCCCTCAAGCCTAGCATTTTATAAATTAATTTTTAATCATTTTGAATTACTTAGGTTTCCAAATAATGCAATTGGGTCAATGATGTATCCTGAAATAGCAAAGTTAGAACAAGATGAAGATCAGAGAAAATACATTTTAAAAAAAATAAGTTTTAATTTTTTTATTTATTTACCTATTCTAGTGGCAGCTTATTTTACATATCCATCATTAGTAAAAATTTTTTATGGTGATGAATATTTGATCATATCCAAATTTTTCCCGTTAGTGCTTTCATTTGGCTCAATCTATCTAGTTACGTACCCAATATGCCATTATTTTAGTTCTAATGGAGCACCTCAATATAGCGGTATGCATCTATTATTTAGTTTAATAAGTCAGATAGGTTTAGTATTATTCTTTTTATATGAGGAAAACTTTTCTTTAAAATCAGCGGTTTTATCTCAATTAATAGGTTTTATTAGTTACACTATTATCATGCTAATTACATATAAATATAAAAAATTCAATCAGATTAACTTATGAATAATCCTGCTATATTATACTTTATAAGAGGAGAAGCAGACCTAGAACGTATATCAGCTATTGCAATTCCTGGCAAAGCTTATGCAAAGCAATATTTTGCTTATTATGGAGACATAGATTTGTTATTTGATTTTGGAATTAAAAACAAATTTCAGAAAGAATTATTAATAATGAATGATTTTCAAGTCTTGGATGTGGTCACATTCTCCTATTTTGGAAAATTTTATAAATGGATAAGGTCTCTAGAAACTAACCAAGATTTTATCAGGCTTTTTTATAACCTAATACAAAAAATTTTAAACAAGTTCCTGCTTAACTATCAAAATAAAGATAGACTTGCTGAGCAAGTATTAAAAAAAATTAAGCCGACTATATTAATTACAGATAATTCTGTGGAACGTGAAAATTATTTTCCCCATTTATTGAGACAGGCTGCAATAAGAAAGGATATAAAAGTACATGTAACAGGGCATGGACCCGCTGGAGGGTTGCACAAGGAATATCATGAGTATAGTATGACTCCTCCTGATAAGTTTGAAGGATGTGTTGTAGGTATTTGCAGTAAGCATGATTATGGTTTCGAAATGCCTAATAGAGTTATCACAGGTGACCCCGCAGATAGTTTTCCTCATTTAATTTATAAACATGAGCAAACAAATAATGATCTAGAATTTTTAAACAAAAGAAAATACAAAATAGGTTTTTTCATGTCTGCTCCATTTGAAACTTGCACCAATAGTTGGGCTATAATGGAGGACATAATGCTTGATTATTCTTTTCAAGACGACATCGCAATGGTTGCTAAATTTCATCCTCGTCTTTATAGATTAGGCGATTATCGTTATCTAAAAAAAATAAATAACCTCAAGCTTTTTGGTCCAGAATTAGATAGAACAAGATTAGTTAAGTGGGCAGATATAATAGTTTGTAGTGACCATTGTTCCATGCTATTTGAAGGGATGATTTTCCAAAAAAAAGTTGTCGCCATTCATTCAAAAAAAGTTAGGCCATTTGCGAAATTTAAATCAAAAATACATAGCTGTGATATTTCTATGAACTCAATTTATAATGCAAATGAGTTTAGCTTGGATAAGTTAAAAAAATATACCTCTGATACAAAATTTATCAATGAATTTTGTTGGGGAGATTTAGGTAAAGCTGATCTAGGAGAACTAATTATTAAGGATATGGTTTCAAATGATTAATGTATTAATGCCCCTAAATAAAAGTGTTCCTTCAATCTATAAATACTATCCTCAGTTTATGAACGACTTAGCTAAAACCCTATATAAGGATAATATAAATCTTACTATCTTAGTTTTCTCGGATTTATTGATTGAACACCTAGATTCCTACACTTTGATCGACGGTAAAACTACAGTGAAGAATAAGAAGTCTATTTCTGAATTGGAATATGAATACAAATTCTCCTTTAGAAATGTACTGTACACAGACTTAATGCAAACATCAAATTTTATAAATAGAACTTCATGGAGAAATATTTATCTACCAGAAGCTGAGTTTAAAGATAGTGAATCCTATGAGAATAAATTAAATCTCATTATCGAGCATTTCGAACATAATGATTATTCTTATGTTTTTACAGATCAAACAACAGATTTTGAGCATAGTTTTCTGAGATATCTTTGCAATAAAAAAAATATACCATTTATAAGATATTTACCAAACTTTATGGATAGGTGCTATTTTGTTTCGTATGAAATTGATAAAAGTATTAGGTTAATTGAAGCACCAATGAGTGAGGTTGAGGATGAGGTTGTAAACAATTTCATTGATAATTACCAAAACGGTGATTCTCAATCTATTTATAAGTTATTTAATGATTATTCTATATATAATTCCCAAAAATCTATTCTTGAAAAAATATTAAGTAAATCTTTAAAAGATTATTATCAGGTTTTTTTTGAATATTCAAAAAGATTTTATTTTAATAAAATAGAGAGCCAACTTAAAAAAACCCATTACAGCAGCTTTGACAAAAATACAAAATACATATATTACGGATTAGCTCTTACTATAGAAAGTCACCTTGCGCTACAGTCATTTCCTTTTTTAAATCAGATTAATGTAATTGAAACTATAAGCAGATCTTTACCTCATGGATATTATTTATATGTTAAGCCACATCCATGGTGGTCTAATACAATTAGCCTAAAAGATATAAAAAAAATTAGTAGAATTCCTTTTGTGAAAATTATTGATCCAAAGCACAAAATAAAGGAAGTCTTAAAACATTCAAAAGGTATAGTAACACTTAACAGCACTTCAGGAATTGAAGCTTTGGCTTTGGGCAAATCTGTTATTGCCCTTGCTGAAACAAATAGCTATGCTGACCTTCACCCTGATGCAAGCTACTGTTCTAATTTGTATGATTTGCCAAGTATGATTGTTAAAATGGTTAATAAAGATGCTAGTAAAAAAAATACATTAGAATATTTTAAAAAAATGTTTAGTTATTCTTCAGAAATTCCATTTGAAGCAGATAGGTATCAGTCACTAGAAGATTGTCGCAAAAAAGCAAAAGATTTTTCTGGTTTTATAAAGAAAGTAATTTCAAAACTAGATGGTTAAACTTTTTTTGCTTAGGATATGCTCATAATAGGCTATTTAAATAATTGAATAAATTAATTATATCATTAAAGAGTATATCTTGGAAAAATTATTTCAACCCTCGCTTTATAGGTCTGGTTCCGAATCCTTTTTATTTTAGTAGAGGTGCTTTATACAGAAATATTAGATCTAATTCAAAATTAATGAAAGGAGTTATGTTAGATTTTGGGTGTGGAAGCAAGCCGTATAAAGAGCTATTTATTGTTGATAAGTATGTAGGGTTGGATTTTGATGGTGATGGGCATGATCATAAAAATGAAGACATTGACTTTTTCTATGATGGGCAAAAATTCCCTTTTGAAAATGGTAGCTTTGATTCATTTTTTTCCTCGCAAGTTTTTGAACATGTTGCTAACCTAGAAAATATATTGAAAAAATTTTTACGAGTATTAAAGCCTGGGGCGAACTTATTGATCACCGTTCCTTTCGTTTGGGATGAACACGAGATCCCTTTTGATTTTAAAAGGTATACTTCTTTTGGCATTAAGCAAACTCTAAACGAAGCAGGTTTTAAAATATTAGATTTAAAAAAAACCTCTAACTATGTTAATACGATCTTTCAGTTGTGGAACGCATATATTTTTCAATATGTTTTTCCAAAGAATCAGTATATTAAATTCATACTTACTCCAGTTTTTATTTTCCCGGTAACGCTATTAGGGATTATTTTATCTAAATTACTTCCAGTAAATGATAGACTATATTTAGATAATGTTATTATCGCTCAAAAGCCAAATTAGGTTTAATTAATTATTATTCGTTTGATTTTTAAAACAAATTCCACATATGAAAAATTTTTTGATATCATCTTTAAAAAAAATCGGTCTAGCATTAAATAAATATCCCAGATCTGGGTTTGAGTATTTATTAAATAAGAAAAGATATGAAGCTCAAACTGTCGATTTGTTGGGTTTGCCTTTTAATATATCTGATTCTGAGTCCTTTTATTACAGTCATAGAGAAATATTTATAGATGGTATTTATGAGTTTAAAACAAAGCGAAAAATACCAAAAATTATTGACTGTGGGTCCAATTATGGTACTAGCTTAGTCTATTTTAAAAGCTTATATCCAAATGCTGAGGTTATTGGGATTGAGGCCGATCCAAATATTTTTTCAATTCTCGAAAAGAATATTAATCTAAGAAAGTATGATAAGGTTACTTTAATTAATAGAGCCGTCTCAAATAAAAAAGGGAAAGTAAAATTTTTTAGTGAGGGTGCTGATGGTGGAAGGATTCATAGTATTTCTAAACATAAAGGTTCATCCGAAGTAGAGACACTATTTTTAGATGACATTATCGAAGATGAAATAGATTTCTTGAAAATGGATATCGAAGGTTCTGAGTCAGATGCTATATGCAGCTTGAAAAAGATAAATAAGATAAAGGAAATCTTTATCGAGTACCATTCTTTTGCTGATAAAACTCAAAGCTTAGATGAGCTTCTTAGTTGTTTAAAAGAAAACGGTTTTAGGTATTACATACAGACAATCTTTTGTAGCCCAAGACCGTTAACTCTTCCGAAGTTACAGCTTGGGATGGATCTCCAGCTAAATATTTTTGCGAAACGTGTATGAAAGTACTTACAATCAATACAAATGATAGTATGGGAGGAGCGGCTAGGGCAGCTTACAACAATTTTCGTGGCCTTAAAAATATTGGCGTTGAATCAAAAATGTTTGTTGCTAGAAAAACTACTAATGATTTTGACGTAATCGCATCAGAAAATAAATTCAGAAAATTTATATCTTTAATAGCACCGCATGTGGATGGTTTGCCAAATAAATATCATAAATCAGAGAATGAGAACCTACATTCACCTGCTTGGTTTAGTTCTACAAGTAAAAAAAATATCGAAGAAATGAATCCTGACCTGATACATATACATTGGGTTCAAGGTGGATTTTTATCTGTAAAGTTAATCTCTGAGCTATCAAAACCAATTGTTTGGACACTTCATGATATGTGGCCATTTTCAGGAGCGGAACATTATGTTAATGGAACAGAAAGGTACATTAGTGGCTATCATAAAAATAATAAACCTGAAAAGGATATGGGTTTTGATTTAAACAAATGGGTATGGAACCGGAAAAAGAAACTCTTTCGAAAATTGAAAAACTTAACACTTGTTGCACCAAGCGCTTGGATGGCAAGGTGCGCTAAAGATAGCTATATTTTTAAGGATCAAAGAGTTGAAATAATTCCTGTCGGTTTAAATCATAATTTATATTGTCCAAGAAATAAAAATATGGTTCGAGAAATACTTAAGATTTCGAAAGAAAAAAAGATTATTTTGATTGGGGCCTTAGATTTTCATAAAGATAAGCGAAAGGGGGGCCATTTTTTAAAGGAATCATTTAAATCTTTAAAAAAAATAAATTCTAAGAACGATATTGAGATATACATTTTAGGTACCTCAGAACCCAAAGAAAAAATTGATTTTGGCTTTAAAACAAATTATTATGGCTCTAATCGTGATGACTTATCTTTGGCATTATTATACTCAGCGGTTGATTTATTTGTGGCTCCTTCAATTGAAGAAAATTTTGCCGCAACAGTGTTTGAATCTTTATCCTGTGGAATCCCTGCAGTTGCATTTGATATTGGGGGTATGCCAGATATGATTGATCACAAAAATAATGGTTACCTTGCTAAACCATTTGATGTAAATGATTTGGCGCAGGGAATTAATTGGGTTTTGTTTGATTCGAATTACAATAAGCTATCAAAAAATGCTCGAGATTTTATTTTAAGAGAATGTACTCTTGAAATTCAAGCTAAAAGATATAAGAGTATATACGATAGTATGATTAAATAAAATTTGTATTTCCGTAAAAAGGAGGAAAAAAATGAAATCTTTGGTTACTGGTGGCGCAGGATTCATAGGCAGTCACCTTGTTGATAGGCTACTTGATTTGGGTCATCAGGTAGTATGCGTAGATAATTTTCTACTTGGCAGGGATAAAAATTTAACAGATGCAATGAAAAGTAAAGAATTTCGATTTTACAAGCGGGATATCTTAGATATTGATCCATTAAATGAATTATTTGAAGTAGAAAACTTTGACCTGGTGTACCATCTAGCTGCAAACTCTGATATTAAAGAAGGAATAAAGTCAACATCTCGAGATCTTGACCACACTTTCCACACTACTTACAATGTATTAGAATGCATGAGAAAAAATAAGGTTAATAAAATTTTATTTACTTCATCATCAACCATCTTTGGAGCTCATGAGGGTAATATGAAGGAGGATTTACCAACCAACCCAGAATCATTGTATGGGGCGAGTAAACTAGCCTCTGAATCATATATTCGAGCATTTAGTGCTCTTTATGGAATTAAAGCTTGGATACTAAGGCTTCCAAATATGGTTGGAGAGAGAACAACTCATGGAATACTCTTTGATTTTTTAAATAAAGTAAAAAAAAATAAAAAAGAATTATACGTATTGGGAGACGGAAATCAACTTAAGCCTTATATGTATGTGCAGGAATTAATTGATTGTATTTTATTCGTAATTAAAAATTCTAATGATAGCATAAATGTTTTTAATGTGGGGCCCAAAGATCAATTAAGGGTGTCAAAAATTGCTGAACTATTTTTAGAAAAATTTGGTTCAGGTCAAAGCATAAAATATGCAGGTGGAGAGTCAGGATGGAAAGGCGATATACCATATTATAGTCATGATAGTGATAAGTTGCGTTCATTAGGATGGGAACCAAAGCTCAGCTCACTTGAAGCTGTAGAATTAGCGCTTGATCAAATTAAAAAGATGAGCTAGTTAATTATGAACTTGAATTTATAAGTTTCCAAATCCCAATTTCTAAAATCACACAAAAAATTAAATATCTAAGTTTATCGATTTTATGAAAGCAATTATCTTAGCGGGCGGTAAAGGGACTCGAATGGGGGATTATACTAAGTCAGTTCCAAAACCAATGGTCCTGTTGGCGGGCATACCCGTAATAGAGCATCAAATAAAATTTATGAAAAAGAACGAAATAGAAGATATTTACATATTATTAGGTTACAAAGGAAAAGTAATAAAAAACTATTTTGAAGGAGGAGGTAAATGGGGAGTGAAAATAAAATATTTTTTTGATCCGAAACCTTTGGGAACCGCAGGGTCATTGAAAGAAGTTGAACACCTTGTTACTGATCCTTTTTTATTATTTTACGGGGATACTATCATCGATATTGATGTCAATCAGTTCATTAAGTTCTACGAAAGAAAATCATCGATCGCATCCTTGGTGGTACATCCAAATGATCACCCAATAGATAGTGATTTATTAGATGTGGATAATGAAAATTATGTTACCAAGTTTTATTCAAAACCCCATAAAAACGGTTTCTATCCTCGCAATCTAGTAAATGCAGCTTTATACATTCTTAATCCAAAAATTTTCAAGTATATCAAAAAGGGAGTTTTTTCAGATTTTGGAAAGCACATTTTTCCTCTCTTGTTAAGCGAGGGTAAACCTATAAGAGCATATAATACAACTGAATATATTAAAGATATTGGTACGCCAGATCGTTTAGCTGAAGTTGAAAATGATTTTTTATCAGGAAAAGTTAAACAGTTGAATAAAGAAAATAAACAGAGAGCAATATTTTTGGATCGAGATGGTGTAGTTAATAAAGAATTAGACAAAATCGATAGCATTAAAAAATTCAGTTTATTACCTAAAGTAGAAGAAGCAATAAAAAACATTAACAAATCAGAATACTTAAATGTTATTGTTACAAATCAGCCAATTGTAGCTAAAGGGTTTATATCTGAAAAAAAACTGCATGAAATACACAATTACATGGAGACTAAACTTGGGTTAAAAGGTGCATATTTTAATCGAATATATTATTGTCCTCACCATCCTGAAAAAGGGCATGAGGGAGAAAGAGAAGATTATAAGATTATATGTAATTGCCGTAAGCCTGGGACTGGAATGATTGAGCATGCTATCAAAGATATGAATATAGATCCTCAGGAATCGTTCATTATAGGTGATAGAACAGTTGATATTATGACAGGGATAAATTCAAAACTGCAAACAATTTTACTTCGACAGGGATACGCTGGAAACGATAAAAAATATGATTGCAAATCAGATTTTGTTTTTAATGATTTATTTGAAGCTTCAAATTTTATTCTTAGTGACTTTCAAAAGATTTACGAGAAAATAAAAACATATTTTGATAGCATAGGTAATGTTAATGGTAGAATGGTAATAGCGATTGGAGGCTTATCTAGATCGGGTAAAACTACTTTTTCATCTGTATTAAAAAAATATTTTTACGAATTAGATATTCATCCATTACTGATTCAGTTAGATAATTGGCTATTGCCACTCAAAAATCGGAAAGAGGCAATGACTGTTCGGGATAGATATCAATATAATATTATTAAGAAAGATATAAATTCTTTACTGGAAGGGGAAAAAATTAAAATTAAAAAATATGATTCCCAAACTAGGGAAAATTTTAAAACCTCTGATGAAATCACACCTAAAAATTCAAAGGTTATTATTCTGGAGGGTGTGATTGCGTTGGATAATAGCTATATTAGAGACATCTCGGATCAGTTGTTTTTTGTAAGGACTAGTGAATTTTTAAGAAAAAAAAGATTTAAGTCGTTTTACCTTGATAAAAAATTAAGTTTAGAGGAGATTGACACACTTTATCTTGAAAGGGAAAATGACGAAACTCCTATTGTTTTAAAATCAGCAAAATATGCTAATAAAATAATTGATATGGAATTTTTATGATAGGAACAAAAACACCTTTTAGAGTCAGCTTCATTGGTGGAGGAAGTGATTTAAAAGAATTTTATACTAGAGTCCCTGGTTGCGTTTTGAGTACTTCGATTGATAAATACATGTATATTTTTGTTCATCCTTTTTTTGATGAAAAAATTCAAATAAAATATTCAAAAACAGAATTAGTTGAGAATATAAATGATATAAAACACCCTATTGTTAAAGAAGTTTTGTCAGAATTTAATTTGCAAGGTATTGATATAAATTCTATAGCTGATATACCTGCTGGGACTGGTCTTGGCTCTTCTAGCTCGTACACAGTCGGTTTGTTGAATGCTTTGTATGCCTACCAGAACAAAGAAGTTTCTCCGCAAGTCCTAGCTGAAAAAGCTTGCCATATTGAAATTGATATTCTTAAAGAACCTATTGGGAAACAGGATCAGTTTGCGGCTGCATTTGGAGGTCTAAATGTTATACGATTTTTAGAAGATGAGAGTGTAAAAATTGAACCGATTAAAATGGATGATAGTGCGTATAAGAGATTGCAAAATTGTCTGGTGATGTTTTACACGGGTACATCAAGAAGTGCTTCGGAAGTTCTAATTGATCAGAAAAAAAATATAATGAGTAACAATGAAAAATTTAACACTCAACTTCAGATGACACAACTTGTTGAGGATTCAAAAGAATGTTTAGTTAAATCGAACTTGAATGAATTTGGGAAAAAACTTGACTATAATTGGCAATTAAAAAGAACATTATCAAAAAGTATTTCAAATTCAGTTTTTGATGACATTTATAATCTAGCAAAAAATAATGGTGCTATAGGAGGGAAAATGTTAGGTGCTGGAGGGGGAGGGTTTTTCTTATTTTATTGTCCAGTGAAATATCAAGATAAACTAAGGGATGCTTTAAAAAGTTTAAAAGAAGTCCCGTTTAATTTTAGTAAATATGGATCAAAAATTATTAATATGGATTAAAAATAAAGATGAAGATAGTTGAATATTGTCTTGTTGTTTTTTCGATCATAACATCGGGAAGTCTCGTTTACATGACCCACAATGATGATTTAATTTTAATTATTAATTTTTTATTTGCATTAGTAGCATTTTTGATTGTTAAAATTAAACATTTTAACAGATTTTATTTTTATTATGCATTATTAGTTGTTTTTTTTCTTGTAATTCATTTTCTATATGCTCCTAATTCTGCAAGTCTTGTAAAATATATTGGTACTAGTTTAAAAGTAATAACATTCTTATTAGTAATAACCATAGTTGGGCAGAAAAACTTTTTGACAATCTATCCTAAAACTATGTTTGTATTGTGCTCTATAAACTTAATTTTTTATTTTGACCATGTATACCTGTTTTCTGTTTCCCAACCTATTTCTTCTTTATTGAGTCAACTGACAACCTGGTCAGGAAATATATATTATGAAAATTATATTTTTTACGTTAAGCCAGTATATAGTGTTACTTTTGATACTGTTGTGAACGTTATTAATAAAAATAGTGGTATTTTTGGCGAGGGTGGATTGTATCAGTATTTTATAAATATTGCTTTAGCAATTAGCATATTTTACAACAAAAAATCAATCTTCCATTATCAAAATATAGTTTTCATATTTTCTATTATTACAACATTTTCAACGATTGCTTATTTAAATTTATTCTTTATTGTTTTGATAAATTTATATAATCCTAGAAACAAGATAATGCTATTTTTTTTATTCCCATTTATACTTGCTGGTTCATTTATGTTCTTTAACTTGCCAGTTATTTATAACAAATTTTTTAATGTTGAATCTTATGATTTTATAATTTCAACCCAGAGAAGAATGATAGATACAATGATAGATTTAAAAATCATTCAAGATCAGCCATTTTTAGGAATTGGTTTAGGGAACTTTGAAGATTATAACGTATACACTTCCCAATTTTCTTTAGGAGGTGCAAGTAGTAGCAATGGTATTCTCAATTATATTGCTAAAGTTGGCCTTATTGGTACTTTTATATCATTATATCCTTTTTTTATATTTGGATTGCGATCAAAAAAGAAGATTACGATCTTAATCTGTAATATTTTAACTGGGCTTACACAAGGAATAATAATGGCTCCTGTATTTTTACTTTCAGCATCATTGTTTTATGAAAAACCGGAAATTCGGTGAAATTTTCTATCATTACTGCAACAAGAAATGCTGAAGCATATATTGAAAAAACTATTGAGAGCGTTATCGGCCAATTAGATGTTGATCTTGAGCATATCATTATTGACTCAGTTTCGACTGATAGTACTCTAAGCTTAGTCCAAAAATACCAAGAAAAATACGATTTGTTATTAAAATCTGAACCAGATGATGGAATTTCAGATGCATTTAACAAAGGTCTAGAA
>MDTB01132637.1_pt1 | contig 12924 bp, 9 predicted proteins | sample 811161 | NCBI WGS metagenome assembly MDTB01 (sample SAMN05326650, study PRJNA326480) | marine metagenome | isolation source: seawater | place: Mediterranean Sea | collected 2009 | reverse complement strand
GGCCGCAAAATCCCGAGGGTGTTTATATGCTGTACACCGGTGGTACTACGGGCATGCCCAAGGGTGTCATGTATCCTATTGGCGCGTTCACGCAATATTTTATTGCCTCAGGTGCAGCGGGCCGAGAGTTGGAACCACCTGCATCTATGAGTGAATTTGCGGATTATCTGCAGCGTATTGAGCAGCCGCCGATAAGCCTGCCAGGCTGCCCGTTGATGCACGGGACCGGCATGTGGCTGGGCAGTTTTTTGCCTATGTTGCTGGGTGGCACCGTTGTTACTACCTCTAAGCTCGGCATGGATCCGGACCGGTTACTGGGTATGGTGGAAGAATATCGTGTCACCGACCTGATCATAGTGGGCGATGCGTTTGCGCGCCCCATACTTAACGCCCTAGATGACGCTAAACGTCGCGGTACTCCCTACGATATCAGTAGCCTTAAGCAAATTGGCTCCAGCGGGGTGATGTGGAGTATGGAGACCAAACAGGGTTTGCTTGCCCATCACGACATGGTCTTAGCCGACATTATGGGATCAACTGAAGGCGGCATGGGCAGTTCTATCACAACGCGTGAAGGCATCAGTGCGACGGCAAAGTTTGAGTTGAGTGAAGGCGTTCGGGTCATAACCGATGATGGTCGGGTTGTGGAGCCAGGGTCAGGGGAAATGGGCAAGATCGCCACTTCAGGACTGGTTCCGCTGGGTTATTACAAAGACGCGGAAAAATCTGCGGCAACTTTTCGCGAGATCGACGGGGTTCGATACAGTTTCCCCGGGGACTACGCCACTGTGGAAGCGGATGGTTCGATTACCTTACTGGGTCGCGGCAGTGCCTGTATCAACACGGCGGGTGAAAAGGTATTTCCTGAAGAGGTGGAAGAAGCGGTTAAACGCTTTGCCCCGGTGCATGACTGTCTGGTTGTAAGTGTTCCAGATGAGCGCTTCGGTGAGCGCATTGTCGCGGTGGCGTCGCATCTTGAAGGGGTCGCTACGACTCAAGAAGACATTATCGATTTTTGTCGTGAGCAGTTGGCCGGCTACAAAGTACCCAAGCATGTGTTGCTGGTTGAGCAGGTGCGACGCGCACCAAACGGCAAGGCAGACTACAAGTGGGCCAAGGCCGAAGCTATGAGGGCATTCGCGTGACTGAGGTGCGAGACGTCGACGAGACTGTCACCGGGCCATTGGCCGGTATCAGGGTCATTGATTTAACATCAATGATTTCCGGGCCGGTAGCCACCATGATGCTCGCTGATCAGGGTGCCGACGTTATCAAAGTTGAATCCTTGGCGGGGGACTTGGTTCGTGGTGCTGGGCCGAATCGCTCGGGCATTACTTCAACCTTTATCTCGTCCAACCGGTCGAAGCGCAGTTTGGCACTCAATCTAAAAACGGCGGAGGGTGCGGAAATTCTCCGAGATTTATTGTCTACCGCCGATGTAATGGTGCAGAACTTCCGGCCGGGTACGATTGAACGCATGGGCTTTGGCGAAGCAGCTGTGCGGGCACTGCGAGAGGACATCATTTACGTGTCAATCAGTGGGTTCGGCGAGGATGGGCCCTTTGCGCACCAGCGCGTCTACGATCCGGTTATCCAAGCATTGTCAGGATTGGCTGCGATACAGGCAGACGGGGAGACCGGCCGGCCGAAAATGATTCGCACCATAATTCCTGATAAAACCACGGCGGTCACTGCAGCTCAGGCCATCACCGCTGCGCTGTTTGCGCGTGAGAGGACGCGCAAAGGCCAGCATGTAAAGCTTGCAATGCTCGACACCATGGTGGCCTATCTGTGGCCCGAAGGTATGGCTGGCATGACCCTAGTTGGGCGTGAGGTTAAGGCCCAGCGTGCACAACTGTCGCCCGATCTAATTTTTGCGACCACCGACGGATACATTACTGCCGGTGCGGTTAGCAACATCGAGTGGGAAGGCTTGTGTAAAGCTCTAGATCGTCAGGAATGGCTGGACGATGAACGCTTTGCAACGGTCAATGATCGCGCTGTCAATGCCACTTTGCGGTTAGCAATGACCGGCGAGGTATTGGCCACCAACAGCTCAGAGTATTGGTTGGCTAGGCTAGATTCTCAAGGTGTGCCCTGTGCGCCAGTGCTCAGTCGAGAAGACGTGCTTACACATCCGCAGATTGAGGCTAATGGTTTGCTGAGTGAATACGAGCATCCTATTGCCGGACGCATTCGCCAGCCTCGGCCCGCTGCGCGATTTGATCAAACGCCCTCGGCAATTCGACGCCATGCACCAGCTCTGGGTGAGCACAATGCAGAATTGTTAGAGGAGTTGGGGTACAACCAACAACGGCGGCAGCAATTGATTGATGCAGGGGTAATTGAAAAAGGCTAGGGCAGAGTTTTTACTTGTCTTTTTGCTGGATCCTGGCACGTCGAGCTTTGGCACCGCCAGCGACAATAAAGAAAGGCGCAATGCTGGCGACGCCAATCAAGCCCACCAAAATTAAGAACGCCATTTGATAATTGCCAGTGGTGTCGTAAATGTAGGCTGCCAGGGGCGATGCCGACAGTAGAAAGGGCAGCTCCACAAAGCGCAGGGCGCCGGTTGCCATGCCGAAGGTTTGACTCCCCAGTGCTGTGGATATTGCGAACGTGCGCAAAGGCGACATGCCGGCATAGCCAAATCCGTAAAGACATGCTGCCAGAATTGAAAGTTCAACGCTTTCTGCTGTGCCGAAGATGAGTAAGGCCGAACCCTGACAGGCAAGTTCCAGCCATATCGCCACTTTGGCTCCAAAGTAATCAGCTAACCAACCTATGACCGGCTTCCCGAGAGCAGCAAATGCTGCAGTGGCGGACATAATGAATGAAGCGTCCGATGAATCGAAGCCAATGTCCTGCAAATGGGAAAATAAATGCATCATCACCGCGGTGAACACACAGGTCATTGAGCCGAATATGACACCAATGCTCCAAAATGCCGGCGAACGATACATTTCGCCTAAGGTCCAGGAGCGCAGATCTTCCGCAATTTCGATGACCTCACTGGCATGACGGTTCACATAAGCATGGCCGTCTCGAACTTCACCGATCTCCTCAGGTCGATCCTTCATAAACAGATAAATGACCGGGAATAACACGATCAAAGTGGTGCCACCGAAAATCAGGTAGGCAGTAGACCAGCCGTAGCGTTCGATCAATGCGTTCACCACTGGCGGCATGGCTATGCCAGCTAGTGATGCGCCTAGGACTGCAAAGGAAAATGCGCGGCCGCGCCAATGATCAAACCAGCTGATCACCGAGCGATGCCATGCTTGGCCGCCCATGCACACCATGCCGACCCCCATACCTATGGACACCACTAAAAAATACTCAATCAGGTTGTCCACCGAGGCGAGCAGCACATAACAGGTTGCAATGATCACAGTTCCCCATAGCAGCAACTTTCGCGCTGAGCCATGATCCAGATAGCGACCGATATAGGGCGCGACTATGGCTCCAGTAACTGCTGCGAGGGAAAAGCCCATGGAGATGCGAAAGCGCTCGCCTCCATCTAAGGCCTCCGCTAGGGACGGTAGAAATATCCCGCGAGAGTAAGAATAGAATCCGGTGCCCAAGAAGCTCAGAAGACCGGCGACAGCAACGATGACCCAGCCGTAGAAGAAAGGCCGTGAAGCAGGCGCCGGTGAATGTTGGTTTGCTTTGGTGATGTTGCCCTCCCTGCGGCTCGAGTATCTCAGTTTTGCTGTCTTTCGTCGCCTCGTGCCACAATTGTGCTGCGGGGTTTTAGCCCATGAGAGGCTGCGCCTATACAGGTCGCATCGGCCGGTTATACACTCTCTGCGCTCGCGGCTAATTTTGCAGCGGCAGGCTGTAACGACCGACACTGAGGGCGAAAAATAATAAATCAGCGCTAAGGCATGAAAACCAAGGAGGATTCACTATGGCGATGCAACATACGCCGCTATTGATGTCAAAAATTCTAGATCGGGGTGCCCAGGTTGCACCTAACGAAGAAATTGTCACCGCCACTGAGTCAGGAACGCGCAGACAAACTTATAAGCAAACACGTGACCGAGCGCATCAACTTGCTCACGCATTAGCAACAGCAGGTATCCAAGTAGGCGATCGAGTAGGTACGTTTATGTGGAATGGCTCGCGGCACCTAGAGGCCTACCATGCTTGTGCTGGCATGGGTGCGGTATTGCATACCCTTAACATTCGCCTTGGTGAAAAAGATCTCGAATACATTATTAACCATGCGGAAGATCAGGTGATCATCGCAGACGCAGACATTTTGCCGCTGTTAGAAAAAATGGTCGGCAAGATTCCCACGGTACGCCAAGTGATCGTGGCAACAGAGGATGGCTTCGAAGGCTGGACGACACAGTTACCCAATCCTGTAGATTATGAGGATTTCATTGAGGGTCAGCCCACCGATTATGAGTGGCCGCAAATCGATGAAAACTCACCATTAGGCCTTTGTTATACCAGTGGGACTACGGGCAATCCCAAAGGTGTCGAATACGAGCACCGATCCCAGTACCTCCATACGCTGACCTGCGCGATGACCGATTCCATGGCTCTGTCAGCTACTGATTCGGTGTGTGGCATCGTGCCTATGTTCCACGCCATGGGCTGGGGTATCCCGTGGGTTGCACTTATGTTGGGTTGCAAACAGGTAATGCCCCATCGCTTTATGGACCCGGGTCGGTTGCTGGAGCTGATGGTGAATGAGGAAGTGACCTTGTCTGCTGGCGTCCCAACGATATGGCAGGGTGTGAAAGCCTTGTACGAGGCCGAACCTGAGCGCTTTGATTTATCTAAGTTAGACCGGTTGACCTGTGGCGGCAGTTCGCCGCCGCCGTCTTTGATCCGCTGGTTTTGGGATACCTTGAACGTAGAAATGATTCAAGGCTGGGGCATGACGGAAACCTCACCGCTGGCAACCCTATCGCGCCGGGTTATGAAGCATGCTCAGCAAAACCTAAGTGAAGACGAACAATTTGAGAATGTGGCGAAAGCGGGTCAGCTGATGCCTGGTTTGGAGTTAGATATTTTTGACGAGGACTTCAACCGCTTGCCTCATGACGGTGAAACCGTAGGTGAAATTTTAATTCGTGGGCCATGGATATGTTCTGAGTACTTCAACAATCCTCAGCCTGATAAGTTCCATGACGGATGGTTGATTACTGGCGATGTGGGCAAGATCGACCCAGAAGAATATCTGATTATCTCGGACCGCTCGAAAGACTTGGTCAAGAGCGGTGGTGAGTGGATTTCGTCGGTAGATTTAGAGAACCACATAGTGGCTCTGCCTGGTGTGGCTCAAGCCTGTGTGGTCGCGCAGCCGCATCCACGGTGGGACGAACGCCCGGTAGCCTTAGTGGTGTTAGAGCCAGGCAAAGAGGTTAGCCAAGAAGAGGTTCTCAAACACTGTGAAAGCGCTTTCGCCAAATGGCAGTTGCCGGATGAAGTCTTGTACATTGATGCAATTCCGTTAACCACAACGGGCAAAATGGACAAGAAGATTGTCCGCGCAGACCTCGATGCCAAAGGCTATCAGTTGCCAGATCTTCGAGCCTGAGGGCCTGTATAGCGGTTAACGACAGACAACATGGAGGGGCGGATGTTCGAGGAGCCACAAATGCCAGCGCAAGAGCTGGACGATCTGCGGTTTATGCCAGAGATTATGGTGCCCCTGCGCCATAGTGGCGACCCATTCGCCTGCCCGTGTTGTGCCAATGTATTTGCCGAGGTGCTGCGTCTAGCGGACATAGATCTCAGCCTGCATGCCGGGCAAATGCCGAGAGCAGAGTTCCCGAAAATGGCACAGCCGCTGCTGATCGAGAATGCTCGAATCATGACGATGGATGCGACTGCGCCCCACGCAGACACCTTGTATGTAGAAGATGGGAAAATCGCCTGGGTGGGCATGGCAGCCGAGCAACCCGAAGGTTTGTTGGATGAACAACAGCATTTGCAGCGTATCGACCTGCAGGGCAAAACGGTGCTGCCAGGATTTGTAGAGCCGCATATGCATTTGCCGCCGTTGGCGATGCTGCATCGATTCAGCAATATCGGCCCTAATCGGTTTGCCACCACAGATGCGGCGTTGGCCCAGTTGCGTGAAGACGCGGCGGCAGTGGCGTCGGGTGACTGGGTGGTAGGTCGGCAATTTGATCCGTCGCTGCAACAGGGACCGGACTACCTGACGCGAGACTTGCTCGATACGGTCAGCACCGAACATCCGGTTTTCGTATATAACGCCTCGCTACATTTGGCCTATTGCAACAGTTTGGCGCTGGAAATTGCTGGCATCGATGCCGCGACCGTAGACCCTCAGGGCGCAGAGTTTGGCCGCGAGGCAAATGGCGCGCCTAATGGAGTACTCAAAGCGGGGCCGGCAATGGCCATGGTAGCCCGCCATAACCCTAGACTGCGTCAGCAAAACCTCGCCGATGCCTGTTTAGGCGTATTCAATAGCGCCAACCGAGTTGGTATTACCACCCTGTGTGATCAAGGTACTGGAACCTTCCAGGGTGTTGGTGAACTAGACTTATATCAAAGCCTCAAAGACAGCGGCCAGATGACGGCTCGATTTCGTTACTGTGTGAGTCAGGCTGCGGCGTCAAAGTGGGATGATGCCGATATCCAGTGGGGCGAAGGGGATGAGTGGGTGCGGCGCACGGGCTGGAAAATTGTCTCCGATGGCTCCAATCAGGGGCGCACCGGATTGCAGCGCGAGGCTTTCGTAGATTCCGACAGTACCGGCATGGCCTACATTGAAAAAGACGAACTGGATGCCGCGGTAGAAAAACGCCTCCGTGAAGGCTGGGCCGTATGTGTGCATGCAAACGGTGATGCAGCGATCGACCGAGTGTTGGATGCTTTTGCCAAGGCGAAAGCCCAAGGCTTGGACCCGGCGGCGAAGCGATGTCGTATTGAACATTGCAGCATTCTGCATGACGAACAAATTACGAAAATGCAGGAGCTCGGTCTGTCGCCGAGTTTTTTGATTGGTCATGTGCACTACTGGGGTAAGGCCTTTGTAGAGGATATTTTTGGCCCGGAGAAAGCCGCCAAACTTGACCGTACCGGATCCTGTGAGGACTTAGGTATTCGTTGGACTGTGCACTCCGACGACCCGGTAACTGAGATGAATCCGCTGCGCTGTATTGAAAATGCCGTGACCCGCAATATGTGGCGTTCCGACCAATTGTTGTCTCCTGAGGAGCGTGTGCCGGTCGAGGCTGCCCTGCGCGCCATGACAATAGATGCCGCTTGGCAGTGCCACTCTGACCACGAGGTGGGTAGTCTAGAGTCGGGTAAGTTTGCGGACTTTGTGGTGCTGGATGAAGACCCAACAGCGATAGAGCCTGAGCGTCTCAGCGAGATTCGGGTGTTAGAAACTTGGGTCGGGGGCAGGCAGGTTTATGCAAACACTCCTGAGGACGCTGGCTAAGTCGATAACTGGCAGGCAGTTAACTGCACTAAACCGCAACATTAAAATAACAAGGCGTAGCTGATTTTATGCTTCGAGTAACAAGTGTGATTACTTCTTGGTGTCTGTTTGCAGACGAATGGCGTGGCTGAGAGTTAGTCGGTGGAGAGCGCTAGCACGCGGGAAATTTCTTTGAAGCTTCGACCGCTCTCCTGCTGCCAAGTGTTAAAGGCATCTTGACTCTGCAGTAACGCTTTTTTGCTGGTCGGTTCTTTGTCCACTACGCCAGCTTGGATAAGCGCTGCTACTACGTCTCTGCTGAACAGTGGCGTGTCGTAACCAATAAAGCGTAAAAAGTAACGGCCTGTCTGGCCACCAAGTCGGCTACCGTTTTTCTTTAGGTGCTCCCACAGGCCAACAAAGTCCTCGTCCGGCCATTGCTGCAGGAACTGATTAAAGTTGCCGTAATCTGCGCGGATGTCGAGAATGTACTGCGCATTGGCGCGGACGCTGGCGATTTTTTTGCCATGACGAACGATTTCCGCATTACCCTGCAGTACTTCCAGATCTTCGTCTGCAAGCATGGCACAGTGCATGACATCAAAATCGCTGAAGGCGGTTTGGAATCCTGGCCATTTAGCTTCGATAATTTTCCAGACAAAGCCGGAACGAAAAACGCACTTGGTCATTTCTTCCAATGCATCAGCGTCAGACACTTTGTTTATATGGGTGCGCTTTTTTACCGGCTGCAACATCAGTTCGACGACGTTTTCGCCGCCTTTTCGCGCTGCAGCGCGCTTGTAGATTTTTGCGAAGGTCTCCACCACGCACTCCTATTGGTTCGTTTCTGAGTGTTGGTTCACAGTGGTTTACTGTCAAGATCTTATCCTGTTCGTGCGCTAAGCTACTCGTTCGCTTGGCAGGATTGAAATGGAGAGAATTATGCAATTTGATAACCGCATCACCCGACTTTTGGGCGTGGAGGTGCCTATTGTGCAGGCGCCCATGGGCTGGATTGCGCGCTCGCAGTTGGCGGCAGCCGTGTCCAATAGCGGCGCCCTTGGCATTATTGAAACCTCATCCGGCGAATTGGATGTGATTCGGGAGGAAATCCTGAAAATGCGTCAACTCACGGACAAGCCCTTTGGTGTGAATGTGGCCCAGGCCTTTGTCCGTGATCCTGACATTGTGAACTTCATTATCGATCAGGGAGTGAAGTTTGTGACGACCTCGGCGGGTAATCCCGAGCGCTATACCGAGCAACTAAAATCAGCGGGCCTTACGGTATTTCATGTGGTGCCAAATTTAAGTGCCGCGAAGAAAGCCGTTGAATGTGGCGTAGACGGCTTGATCGTTGAGGGCGGCGAAGGCGGCGGTTTTAAGAATCCACAGGATGTTTCTACCATGGTGCTGTTGCCTCTGGTTCGCTCTCAGGTAGACGTGCCGATTATCGCAGCCGGTGGCTTTCTTGACGGGGCGACCATGGCTGCCGGCTTTGCGTTGGGTGCTGAGGCCGTGCAAATGGGCACTCGTATGGTGTCATCGACAGAGTCTCCAGTGCACGAGAACTGGAAGAACGCCATTGTCAGCGCTCGGGAAACCGATACGGTGTTTCTTAATCGGTCTCATTCGCCGGCTTTGCGAGCGATTCGTACCGAGAAAACCACGCGCTTGGAGTTTGATGTAGAAACCAATGCGATGAGCGAATTCGGCAAAGCCACAGAGCTTTATTTCGGCGGCGACATGGAGGCCAGCATTGCTTTGACAGGTCAAGTTTGCGGACGTATCGACTCTGTGCGCCCGGTTGCCGAAATCATTGCTGAGGTGCGCGATGAATTCTTCAAGGTAATAGGGTCAATGTCCCAGCAGTATTTAAATTAGCCTTCGCTCTAAGGGTGACAAGGGGCTGTGCTAGCCCCTGTTGCTACTACATAAATAAGCGCTATGCGCCTGTCTCTTCTATTAAGGTGCGCATCAGCTCGTCGTCTGCCTCGGTGCTTTGCTGGGCTTGCAAATACGCTGATACCCGCGCTCGAGCGTTGGCGCGGATATTCATATGAAAAAAGCTGTAGTCGTACATGTGGTAGTTGCCAGGGCCGAAAGGCATTAGGGTGAAGTTGTCAGAGTTGATGTCTTCGACCAACAACTGACTGTTAAGACACTGGGCTCCGGTCACATTCTGTTCCAGCACGTCGCCACTTCCAAAACTGATGCTGCCCAAGTTGGCGCTGGGCGCGGCCGCCGCATCGTCCGCCGTCCAAGTAATGGGGTTAACACAGATGTCACCCGGCTGCGCAAGTATCACCATGGCGTCAGCGGTATTGGTGTTCCAAGAAACCTGGCAACCCGTCTGCTCAGCCGATGTGCAAACATCGATGCCGTTGCTGCCATCGATGGAAAAGCCTATAGGATAGGCCGCTACTAGGCGTTGTTGTAACTCCGTACTGGCGACCGCTTCTTTGAGTAGGCGGTCAGCGTGGAAAGCGCCTTGACTGTGGCCGGCAATGATAAATGGTCTGCTGTTGTTACGTTCGTTAATGAAGTAGTTGAACGCTGCTCTGACGTCTTGGTACGCCAGTTCTAAAGCTTTACCGCCGTCGCCGTTTTGATCTTGAAAACTATACAGGGTGGCTTGCCGGTAACGCGGCGCATAAACCTGGCAGCAGCCATTGAATACACTGGCTTGATCGCGCATGACCCAGTCATCGGTCATTTTGTTAGCGGTTTCATCGGTCAGTGGTTGATTCCAATGATCCGGGCTGACGTAAGTGGTGGGATGAATAAAAAAAACATCCACATCCTTGGTGTTGTCGGGATCTATGAATACTCCGCTGGGTACAACGTCTGCAGAGTCCTCGCGCTCGGGCAGCGCGGCCCAATGTACTGGATTAGCGTAGTCAGGTGCAGGTGCTGTTTTGTCGTCGGAGAAGCTGTGGTCAGGCTGCATAAATGCCATCCCTGCCATCATCATAAGCGGGCCGCGAAATGCGATGCCCAGAATCACCAGTACGGTGACGATAATACCCAGACCGATTAAAAATTTTTTCATTGATCCCTCCAGTGCAGTCGCCTTTATATCGGATGCTTAATGTGCCTAATACACCGCAGATAGCATACTGGTGAAAAGCATCGAACGCATTGGCTGACTGCAAAATTACCCTTTACCACTGTTGGCTCACTAGAAGTTATGAATGTTGTTTTACCTCTACGGCTTTTGGCTGCTAGGCTACTCGCCCACAATCCACCAGACTAAGGACAACTATGCAAGAACTGACGCTGTTACAGCCCGACGATTGGCACGTACATCTGCGGGATGAAGACGCGTTGGCTATGACGGTGCCTGCTGCAGCACATTCTTTTGGGCGCAGTATTGTGATGCCGAATCTAGTACCACCGATAACTAAACTTGATCAGGCACGCAGTTATTATGAACGGATAATGGAGCAACGACCCGTAGGTTCGGATTGGCAGCCGTTAATGGTTTTGTATCTAACAGATATGACGACCCCGGAGGATATCCGTGAGGCAAAAGACAGTGGTTTGATCTTTGGCTGTAAGTATTACCCAGCTGGGGCGACAACTAATTCCGATTCTGGGGTCACCAATCTTCATGGGCTCGGTGATGTTTTCGCGGCGATGCAAGAGGTTGGACTAGTCCTACAATTGCACGGGGAAGTGACCGACAGTGCGGTTGATATCTTTGACCGCGAAGCGGTATTTATCGAGCGCTACTTAGGAGCTATTGCTGAGCAATTCCCGCAACTAAAAATTATTTTGGAACACGTCACTACTGAACAGGGCGTTAACTTTGTGCGCAACAGCTCAGCTAACGTTGCGGCGACAATTACCCCCCAGCACTTACTCTACAATCGTAATGACATGCTGGTGGGCGGCATGCGTCCTCATTTATTCTGTCTGCCGATTTTAAAACGCGACCATCATCAGCGCGCGTTGATTGACGCAGCAACCAGTGGCGACAAAAAGTTCTTTCTGGGCACGGACTCAGCGCCCCATGCTCGACACGCCAAAGAGGCCGAATGCTGTTCGGCCGGTTGTTTCAGTCATCATGCGCCTCTTGAGTTATACGCTGAAGTCTTCGAGCGAGAGGATGCGTTGCAGCACCTTGAGGCTTTCGCCAGTCTCAACGGCCCAGAGTTTTACCAATTGCCACCGAATACTAAAAAGATCACGTTGCAGCAGCAGGAATGGAATTTACCAGCCACAATTCATTATGGCTCGGATGAGCTGGTACCCCTTGCTGCGGGTCAGCTGGTGCGCTGGCGCTGTGTACCCGCAGGTGCATAGGACGCTTGGCAATCCCTCATTTTTCTGCAATCGGTGCTGAATAAGGGTTGAATTGCGTTTTTCGCGGCGAGCATTCTGCGGCCTTGGGGAATATTTGAGCAAGGAGGATGAGATGTCGTTTGCAATTAAAGTTGCGCTGTTTGCGTTGTTATTGCCAATGTCGCTGGTACGGGCAGAGCAAAACTCCGTAGAAAGTTTGGTGGGTACGGAAATCCCCGTTTTCCAGTGCAATATGCTATCGGGTGGCTCGCTGACGAAAGATGGCATAGCCCAGCTGAAAAAACTCCGTGAGAAAGGGAATAAATACTGCTTGGCCTGCAGGGGTGACGAATGCATCGCCAAACAGTGGCCGGAAGATAGAGTACAAGAATTGCAACTTTGCCAGTCGCTCTACTGCGTACCTGCGCGTTTCCCCAAGAATATGCTTTTCGATCAGCGTGTTTGGGCACCGCACAAAGCAAATGTGGTGTACAAGGTAGAAAAAAGCGGTAGGGGTAAATTGCTCAGCTATACGGCGACTGAAAATGCGGAAGCCGTTAGCGCCTATAGGAAAGAGATCAACCAATCGGTGGGGTTTTTTCTAGAAAATACGCGTTTTGTACCGCTGGTTGTGGACGGCCAACGCAAAGAGCTGGTTAACCTTTATTACACGGTGGATATAAACAAGCGCAATTAATTTGCTGCTTGGCTACCAATACGGCAGGTCTCGCGTCGTTGGTTATCTATAGCGCAAGTGGTTGCGGTTGAGTTCAGAAATTTTACTGACCCCCATTAGCCGCATGTTGCGCTCAATTTCTGTGCGCATGATCTCTAAAGCGCGTTCGACGCCTGCCTGTCCAGCGGCAGCTAGGGCATAGAGGTAGAATCTGCCTCCTCCCACCGCCTTTGCGCCAGCAGCCAAGGCTTTAAGAACATGGCTGCCACGCTGCACCCCGCTATCCATGATCACGTCTATATCGTCGCCAACTGCATCGACAATTTCTTGTAACTGGTCAAAGGGAGAGCGGCTGCCCTCTAATTGACGGCCTCCATGGTTGGATATCACGATGCCGGTGGCGCCGACTTCTTTGGCTTTTATCGCATCTTCCTGGCTCATTACGCCCTTTAAACAGAACTCGCCGTCCCACAGCTCGATCATCTCAGTCACGTCGTCCCAGGTCATGGTTGGATCGAGCATTTCGGTAAAATATCGGCCAACGGATACAGCG
>MDTB01126117.1_pt1 | contig 12924 bp, 10 predicted proteins | sample 811161 | NCBI WGS metagenome assembly MDTB01 (sample SAMN05326650, study PRJNA326480) | marine metagenome | isolation source: seawater | place: Mediterranean Sea | collected 2009 | reverse complement strand
GCACGGATTTCTCCATCTGAAAAACGGGCCAATGCCACTGGCTGACCATCAGCCATAGCACAAAGGACATCCCCTTCAACTAGCGAGCTAGTCTCTAAAAAGGAACGAGCCTCCGAATCCTGTACTCTCACCGGTCGCCCATGTCTCAGGTGATCGGCTTGAGTTTCGTTTAAGTTTAGCGCCGGGATGTCGTCCAGCGCAGCCTCAACGTCAAGCAGATATGCGGAAGGCGGCGCACTATGCACCAGAGTTTGAAGAGTTTCCAGCGAAATCGAATCCTTTTCTAAAAAAGGTCCACATTGCGTCCTCCGGAGCTTTGAAACATGACCAGCGGTATTTAGCCCTCTTGCGATATCTCTCGCCAAACTTCGGATATATGTGCCCTTGCCGCAGGCAACCTCAAATATGGCATGATCTTTATCCGGTATTTCTATTAAAGAAAGCTCATCAACGACAACTACTCTTTTAGAAATCAATATGTCTCTACCAGCCCGGGCAAGCTTGTAGGCTCGCTTACCATCAAGCTTTATTGCTGAATAGTCCGGGGGTACTTGTTCTATTGAACCTATAAATTTAGGTAAAATCATTAAAATATTTTGTTTGGTCGGTCGGTGACAACTAATAGTCGTAACTTTACCCTCCAAATCATCGGTCGTTCGTTCTTCACCCCAAGAGATAGTAAACCTGTAACGTTTCTTTCCGTTCATGACAAAAGAAACTGTTTTAGTCGCCTCTCCCAATGCAATTGGCAACACGCCTGTCGCCATAGGGTCGAGTGTGCCGCCATGGCCAGCCTTGGCAGCACCGAGGATCCGCCGCACCTTTGAATTAACCTGAGCTGACGTCCATCCCGATGGTTTGTTGATAGGAATCCAGCCGTGAATTAGCTGGCCACGTCGTTTTCTTGCCATTGTTATTTTTCACTTTGATTATCATTAGCGTCATTAACGTGGAGGCTTTGAGAATTTTTCGTGGAGCGGAGAAGCATTTCAATTTTCTCACCCTCATCAAAGGCCTCATCAGCTACAAAGCTCAGTGCAGGCATATAGCGCATGGTCGCTGAGGCTCCTATTTGGCGACGCAAAAATGGGGCCGCACGCTTCAATGCAGCCAATCTCTTTTTGACTTCCCTTCCACCTAGTGGCATCACAAAAGCAGTAGCATTCTTAAGATCGGGGCTAACTCGGACCTCGGAAATGGTGATTGACACTCCCGACAAATCAGGATCCCGTAATTCACCCCGGGTAAGAATATCGACCAAGGCATGACGTAAAAGTTCCCCGACCCGCAACTGCCGTTGGGAGCGTTCTCTACCCGATCGTTGGCTGCTATTCCGCCTTTTTACCATAAACGACTCCGCTGCCGGTGATATAGGGCTATACCCTAAAGAGAACGAGCAACCACTTCGACGTCAAAACACTCAATGACATCGCCAGCCTTGATATCTTGATAGTTCTCGAATCCCATACCACATTCCATACCGTCGCGGACCTCACGAACTTCATCCTTAAATCGCTTCAAAGTCCCAAGACTTCCCTCATGGATGACTACATCATCACGTAGAAGTCTCACCGCAGCACCCCGCTTCACCATACCTTCCGTGATCCTGCAGCCTGCGACCTTACCAACCTTACTAATGCTAAAAACTTCAAGAATTTCAGCATTTCCGAGAAACGTCTCTTTGTTTTCGGGTACTAGCAAGCCGCTTAACATCTCGCGAATGTCGTCGAGTAAATTATAAATTACTGAATAGTAGCGAATATCGATATTTTCCTTACGAATAAGTTCTCGTGCCTGCGAATTTGCCCGCACGTTGAAGCCAACCATAAAAGCATTCGACGCCTGTGCCAGACCTACATCAGATTCATTAATTCCCCCGACGCCGGAATGGAGGACTTGGACAGCAACTTCATTTGTACCTATTTTTTCGAGACTACTAATAATAGCCTCCACTGAACCATGTGTATCCGCCTTAATCAGAACGGGAAGTTCTTTCAGCTGGCCCGCTTCTATCTCCAAGAACATCTGCTCGAGTGTCCCGCGTGGCGCCGCTGCAGACTTTTGCGCTCTGGCACGTCTTTGACGGAATTCTGTAATTTCCCGGGCGCGTTGTTCATTTTCAACAACCGCAAACTCATCGCCAGCGTAAGGGGCCCCGCTAAGACCCATCACCTCAACAGGCTGTGAGGGACCCGCCCACTTAATTGAGGTTCCATCATGATCCGAAATAGCCCGAACGCGACCCCATTCCGCGCCCGCGACAAGAATATCGCCGACGGAAAGAGATCCACGTTGAATTAACACGGTTGCTACAGCACCACGGCCGGTTTCTAAATTAGCTTCGATAACGAGGCCTTCGGCTAGGCGATCAGGGTTCGCTCTAAGCTCCAAAAGCTCTGCCTGAAGCAAAATTGCTTCTTTGAGCTTGTCGAGATTTATCTTTTCAGTAGCTGAAACCTCAATCGCAAGAATATCGCCACCTACTTCTTCAACGACAATTTCTTGTTGAAGAAGACCATTACGTACCTTAGCGACATCTGCATTGGGCCTGTCGATCTTATTGATTGCAACAATGATAGGCACTTCCGCTGCCTTGGCGTGATCAATAGCCTCTATGGTTTGCGGCATTATCCCGTCATCAGCCGCTACAACCAAAACAACAATATCCGTGACATTAGCACCACGAGCGCGCATTGATGTAAAAGCTGCGTGCCCCGGTGTATCAATGAATGTAATTTTGTCGCCAGCGGCAATCTCTACCTGGTAAGCCCCAATATGCTGGGTAATTCCTCCGGCTTCTCCACTAGCAACATCTGTAGACCGAAGAGCATCCAAAAGGGAAGTCTTACCATGGTCAACATGGCCCATAACGGTTACAACTGGTGCGCGTGGTTTCAATAATTCTTCTGCGTCTTCCTCGCCCTTTAAGCCAATTTCAACATCGGCCTCACTTACCCTGCGAATGTTATGGCCAAATTCTTCAATGACAAGTTCCGCCGTATCTGCATCAATTGTTTGCTGAAGGGTTGCCATTACCCCGAGCTTCATCAAACTTCGAATAACCTCCACACCGCGTTCTGTCATGCGGTTTGCAAGTTCCTGTACCGTAATTGTTTCCGGAACCACAACCTCGCGGACAATCTTTACAGCTTCTTGAGGTTGTGTCCTCAAATTCCGACGTTCGCGCTCTCGAGCACGCCGGACAGATGCCAAGCTACGAACTCTCTCATCGTCGTTTAACGCCTGAGCGACCGTCAACTTGCCACTTCGCCTCCTAGGCTCCTGGCGACGCGGAGTCGGACGCTTTTCGGTTGGCCGAGCAGCGCTTCTTTTCGAGCGGCCCTCCTGCTCTTTTTCTTCAAGCTCGATAGTCGCCGGATCAACCAATGACTTGCGCGCTGCCACGCGTTCCTTAAGCTTCTCAGCCTGTTCGGCAGCCCTTTTTGCCGCTTGGGCTTCCTCTAGCTTTCTGTTGTCTTCTTCCTGGCGCCTTTCTTCCTCTGCCTTGCGGGCTTCATCCGCTTCTTTCGCAGCCGCCCGGCGAGCTTCAGCCCCCTCAACGGTTCGCTCAAGAATTTTATTTGAACTAGTATCGTCTGTGCGCGCGCCTTCCAGTGCTCTAGCCCGAGCAGCGGCTTCCTGCTCTGTCAACGTACGCAGAACTGCGGGGCTTCTAGATACCTGTTCATCAGATGTCTCTGGATCAGGAGATTTCGCCTTTTCGGCAGTTGAGGCTTTTTTAACCGCCTTATCGGCAGCCTGGCGTTTAACCTCCTCCATAGAACCACCCGTCCCCGCGGTAAAGGTTCGTTTGCGACGCACCTCAACAGAAACTGATTTAGTGCGGCCATGCGAAAAGCTCTGGCGCACTTGACCTGCGTTTACGGTTTTCTTGAGTTCCAATCGGCCAGGGCGCGCTTTTAGAACGCCCTTTTTTTCTTCCTTTTCATCGCTCATATTTCCAAACTTTCATAACGTTTCCGCAAGGCGGAAACCCGCCAACCGTTCAGACTCTCGCATTATATGCCTGGCTAAGGCCTTTTCTTCTACCGCTACATACACCGTTCTTTCACGCCCGAAAATACTTCCTAGCTCAGCGGACGAAAAAATTTTGATCACCGGGGCGTTTTTCGCGGCTGCGACAACTTTATTCCGGCCATCATTCCCGCCATCACAAGCACATAAGATAATAGAAGTTGGGTTAACTTTTAAAAACGATATAACTTTATTAAAGCCGGCGACGGCCTCACTTGCCCTTCGTGCCATGCCGAGAAAAGAAAGACACCGTTTCAATAGTTGCTCCTCTATCCTATCTGCTAAAGGTTCTCTTAGAATAACCTGGGCCCCCGCTGCTTTCGAGAAAAGGTTTTTATTACAAGCAGTATCCACTATTTCACGCGAAGAGGATAACCAAAACCCGCGACCTGGAAGACATTCGGTAAGGTCGGGAACTACGCGATTGTCAGGGGCTAATACAAAGCGAATAAGTTCTTTTGTCGGGCGCCGTTTAAAGGTTACAAAACAGCGCCTTTCGCGAATTGATTTCGCTTTTTTATCTATATTTGGTATTTGAGGAGAAAATTGCTTTGAAAACATGATCTGTACGACCTCATTTCTGAATGCCTAAGCAACAGAGTCCGGCATACCGCCAGATCCATCTTTTGCCGAGGTTTCAGGATCGTCCATCACAACGCTAGGGTCTTCTTCATCGAACCAATGCGCACGGGCTGCCATAATAATATGGTTGGCGTCATCCTCAGATAGTTGATATTCCCGAAGCAGACCATCTTCTGATGCACACAGCTCATCACTAGCAAGATCTGCGAGATCATCACGCGTTTTAATCCCCGCCTCGCCAAGTGTGACAATCATTGAGCCCGTAAGCCCCTCAATCTGCAGTAGGTCTTCAGAAACACCTAGCTCCGCACGACGTGAGGCATATTCTTCTTCTTTTTCAGATAGATGAGTATGAGCTCTATTCCGAAGTTCTTCTGATAATTCTTCGTCAAACCCTTCGATTGTAAGCAAGTCTTCGATTGGAACGAAAGCAACCTCTTCAACAGAGGAAAAGCCTTCCGTCACCAAAAGATGAGCAAGCACATCATCGACTTCCAAAGCATCAATGAACATTTGCGACCGGGCCCGAAACTCTTCCTGTCTACGCTCAGACTCTTCCTCTTCCGTTAGAATTACAATATCCCAGCCTGTCAGCTGAGCGGCAAGCCTCACATTTTGCCCCCGACGGCCAATTGCCAAACTTAGTTGATCATCCGGAACAACAACTTCAATACGATTTGCCTCCTCATCAAGGACTACCTTAGCAACCTCTGCTGGAGCCAGACCGTTCACGATAAAGGTCGCAGGATCTGGTGACCATTGAATAATATCGATTTTTTCACCCTGCATCTCCCCAACTACCGCCTGGACACGACTGCCTCGCATACCAACGCAAGCTCCGACCGGGTCAATACTCGAATCATTGGATGTAACTGCTATCTTAGCGCGGCTACCAGGATCACGTGCCACAGCATTCATTTCGATAATGCCATCGTAGATTTCCGGCACTTCTTGTTTAAAGAGGCCAGCCATGAATTGGGGGTGAGTACGCGACAAAAAGATTTGGGGTCCGCGTGCTTCTTCGCGAACATCATAAATATACGCACGCACACGGTCTCCTGGCCGAAAAGTTTCACGCGGAATTATTTCATCTCGTCTAAGGATTGCCTCGCCACGTCCGAGGTCGACCGTTACATTACCAAAGTCAGCTCTTTTGACGATACCATTTACTATTTCACCGACCCGGTCTTTAAATTCGCTATATTGCCGTGCTCGCTCAGCCTCGCGAACCTTTTGAACAATTACCTGTTTAGCTGTTTGCGCTGCGATTCGACCGAAGTCTATTGGGGGTAAGGATTCAGACAAAAAATCACCGACTTGAGCATCCGGGTTCAAGTTTTTGGCATCATCAACCGAAATCTGCATCGCATCATTTTCCACAGGGTTGGCAACTTCCATATAACGTGCCAAATGAATTTCGCCCGTTTTACGATCGATTTCGGCTCGAACGTCATTCTCTTGCCCATAGCGTGACCTTGCCGCTTTCTGAATTGCCTGCTCCATCGCTTCAACGACTTCCTCAGATTCAATCCCCTTGTCACGCGCAACCGCCTCCGCTACTTGCAGCAACTCTCCACGGTCATACCCAGCGCCGATAATTGTATCGTTTTCCAAATCCATTCTAATGCTCCATTCGGCTAGCTTCACTTGCTTCGCGTCGCGAGGCCTCTATCAATGCGTCTGTGATTATTAGTGATGCCTGCCTAATTTCTTCAAAGGGAATGTCTATATACTTTCCATCTATTTCAAGGCGAATACTATTTCCTATAATGCTAGATATTAGGCCACGAAAATTTTTTAAGTTGGGTAGAGGGCGTTTAGTCTCCACAGTCGCCATAAACCCTAAAAATCTTTCAAAGTCGTCAATCTTAACCAACGGTCGCTCTATACCGGGAGAGCTAACCTCCAGTGTATAACTGCCGGAAACAGGATCTCCAACATCTAGCAGCGGTGAAACAACACGACTTATCAGCGTGCAGTCATCGATTGTAATTGGACCACGATCTCGCCGTTCAATCATAATCTGTAAGGTTTTATTATGATTATCCAAAAATTTAATTTGGACGAGTTCATAACCCGCACTTACAATTGACGGACATATCATTTCTTCTATCTTCTCTGCCCCGCGCGTGCTAATATTTTTACCCGCCAATCTTGTAAACTGTCACCCAAGCGCAACTAATAAAAAAAGTGGGCCTTTGGCCCACTCCCAAAAAAAAAGCTTCTTATAAGAAACCACAGGAATGTATTTGGATGCTGTATATCGTAAATTAGACTGCTACCGCAAGCCTTTTGCTCTATGCATTTAAAGCTCACGACTAAACAAAAAAAAGCTGCATTGCCTGCCAGCGGCATCGGCTTTCATTTCATATCTTGTCGCCGGCCAGTCCCCTAACCTTACCTGCCAGTCTTTAGGTCGACGCGCGCGCCACTCAAACCCAGCGCAGGATTGAATATGTCGAAGAATCCACTCTTTATAGTTTGGGTCATCTGTAGCAATCCGAAGCTCTGCACCTGCCGGCATAAGACGACGTAAGGCAGAGATTGTCTTAGGCCCAACAATTCGTCTTTTGTGGTGGCGGGCTTTTGGCCAAGGGTCGGGGAACAAAATAAAAGCCCGCGCTATACTTTGATCAGGCAAAGCTGATAATAGAACACGGGCATCATCTCGAAAAATCCTCACATTACTCAAGCCAAATTTTGAGATGCTGGTTAATATCCGGGCAACACCATTGATATAGGGCTCACAGCCAATAAATCCAATTGATGGGTTATTTAACGCCTGCTCCACAAGATGCTCCCCGGAACCAAAACCAATTTCGAGCCAAGTTTGATTTACCGTAGCGGCGAAAATTTTTGCCGGGTCGATCGTTTTAGTGTCTCCGGGGAGAAAAATTTCTATTGATGGCAGTAATTCGTCAATCAAGATTCGCTGATGGCGCTTCAACGGACGCCCTCTCCGCCTCCCGTAAAGAGTTCGTTGTATAGTCAGCTTAAAGCAGCCTTCAAATCATCAACAAGGTCCGTTTTTTCCCAAGAGAATCCCCCGTCTTCTTCTGGACTGCGGCCAAAGTGGCCATAGGCCGATGTTCGAGCGTAAATCGGGCGGCTCAATTTGAGGCGCTCACGTATACCGCGAGGGGAGAGGTCGACAACCTCCTGAACGGCTTTTGCCAGTTTTTCTTCATCAACCACTCCAGTATCATAGGTATCAACATAAACCGATAAGGGCTTAGCCACACCAATAGCGTATGAAAGCTGGATTACACAGCGCTCAGCAAGACCTGCTGCCACAACATTTTTAGCCACATATCGGGCGGCATAGGCCGCTGAACGATCAACCTTCGTGGGATCTTTTCCAGAGAAGGCACCTCCACCGTGGGGCGCTGCCCCACCATAAGTGTCGACTATAATTTTGCGACCAGTAAGGCCGCAATCACCATCTGGACCACCTACCACAAAGCGGCCAGTCGGGTTTACATAAAACTCCGCTTCATCGCACATCCATCCAGCTGGCAAGCATTTAAGTACGTGTGGGCGCACAATTTCTCTTACTTGCTCCGTAGACAATTGATCATCATGTTGCGTTGAGACAACAACAGAGGCAGCCCTTATTGGCTTGCCATCATTATATTCAAGTGTGACCTGGCTTTTGGAATCTGGGCCAAGCCCTTTATCTTCCCCCGAATGCCGCGCCGCTGCCATAGATTGCAAGATTGCATGGGAGAACTGAATAGGCGCGGGCATCAAAGCCTCTGTTTCGGTACAGGCATAGCCAAACATAATGCCTTGATCGCCCGCACCTTCGTCTTTATTACCAGTGGCATCCACACCCTGAGCAATATCTGATGATTGTTGATGCAAATGGATCTCAACGGCGGCTTTTTCCCAATGAAAACCGTCTTGCTCGTACCCGATGTCTTTCACAGCTTCACGCGCAACTTGCTCCAACAATTCCTTCGTGATGGACTCCGGGCCCCGTACTTCACCACCCAAAACAATCCGGTTGGTAGTACACAATGTCTCACAGGCAACACGAGAAAGGGGGTCCGCCGCCAAAAACGTATCTAAAACAGCGTCAGAAATCCGATCAGAAACCTTATCAGGATGCCCTTCCGAGACCGATTCGCTGGTAAAATAATAGAGGCCCTTTAGCAATTTCATACCCTCCTGTCAGGGTTAACACACAATTGATAAACAAAGTCATTAAAGGTCTAAACAGGCTACGCCCGTGACCAAAGCAAACTATTGCATAACAATAATCGCAAACCAATTGGCCGGTTTTTGTTGCAATTTCTCTTGGCAGTCAAGGGGCTTGAGGAGAAAATTAAAGGAGCACCCCTGATTTCTATAAAATCAACCAAATTTTAAAATCATTATATACAGAGCTAAATGTAAACGACACGATTTATAATATTTTAATTCGTCAAATCCTATTCCTTAAAAAGAAGGCCCAACAAAATATCAAAAACATAAGGCTCAAAATCGGCCATTCACCCGTCTTACTAAATACCGTTTGGTGTCTCATCGGCTTTGGTAAAGCCGAATCTATTATACCTTGGGTATTCAAAGAGGTTTTTTTTATAATCCTGCCAAAAGGGTCAATAACACCTGAGATACCTGTATTAGCTGCCCGAATAAGGGGCAGACCCTGTTCAACGGCTCTTATACGTGCCATAGCAAAGTGCTGAAAAGGGCCTGAACTCTCTCCAAACCATGCATCGTTTGTGATGTTCAGCAACCATTTTGGGCGAGGGCCGGGGCCGACAACGCTACCCGGAAAAATAACCTCATAACATATGAGAGGGCTAAACGAAGGTAGGTTAGGTAAAGAGATGGTCCGAGGCCCTGGGCCCGCTGAAAAATCAGTTCGGCCCTCTGTTATTTTTTGTAGTCTAAGGTATTTCTTAAAATATTTACCAAGCGGAATATATTCACCAAAGGGGACAAGCCGAAATTTATCGTGGGTCATCACGATTTGTCCATCCTCCGAAAGAGCATGAAGACTGTTCCAAATTTGAAATGGTTTCTGACTACGGCCACTGGTCCGAATGGAGCCAGTGAGGAGAAACCCATTTTTAGGAACCACTGATGCCATTTTCACCCGGCGAGGTTTATCACTTGACACAACAAAAGGAACCGCCGTTTCCGGCCATATGAGGTGATTGATAGGATGAACAGAAGGCTGCAGAGAAAGCCTTAAAAAGGTGGCAAGATTCTTCTCTCTGTGAGTTTGTTTCCACTTAACTTTCTGCGGTATATTAGGCTGTATTATCCGAAGATGGATGTCGCGCTGAAAGTTTACATCTTCGCTAAAGCCTAATCGAACAACTCCAATAAAAAAAATAATCGCGATACATAAAATTAAAGGGGACAGCCGATACCAGAAAAGAGCAGATTGACCATAGGCAAGGGTTGCAACAGAAGAGGCACTAAAAACTGTTAAAAGGCCTAGCCCCAAAATTCCAATATAGGCTGTTAACTGTATAGTGACTTCAGAAAATCCCCAAACCAGACCAATTCCATTCCACGGAAATCCTGTAAAAAGTATGCCGCGCAACCATTCTAAGATGACCCAGCCAGCAGTAAACACAACAATTCTGACAAAACCTTGGGGAACACAACTTGCAATGGCAGCGCAAATGGCAACATAAAATCCAAGTACTGCGGGGATGCATAGAACGGCAAAAGGGATCAGCCAAACAAAATTAAAATCAACGACCAAGGAATGCGATATCCAATACAATCCTGCGGCGAAAAAGCCCAGTCCAAACCACCAGCCATCCCAGAAAGCCCGCCGCCAAGTTTGCGCACCGTCGATCAGCCAAATTAAACAAGGGAAAGCGATTAAAAGTAAGGGGACGGCATGGATAGGGGGCAATGCAGCGGTAGCAAAGACCCCAGCAACACTAGCCAACATATTACGCGGCCAACCTTTTGATCCACCGATCATTTGTGCTTTACAAAAAACCCAACCACTCAGACCCGTCAGAGGACCAGAGGACAGGCTTGTCATGTATTTAGATTTTTAGACTGTTGGCAGACACGGAGTCGGCGAATCCGCCGTGGGTCGGCATCTAAGACTTCGAAGTCAAACCCTGATTCATGTCTTATGACTTCTCCCCGAACAGGAACACGACCAGCCAAAAAGAATACCAAGCCCCCTAACGTATCGATATCCTCTTCCCGTTCTTGTTTTGAAAGAAATTCTCCCAAGCGGTCCTCAAACTCTTTGATTGGAACCCTGGCATCAGCCTCGAAGGATCCGTCAGTTCGATGGATCAAGCGCGGTGGATCACCATCATCATGCTCATCTTCAATTTCGCCAACAATTTCCTCAACAAGGTCTTCAATGGTCACCATGCCATCAACGCCTCCAAACTCGTCGACGACGAGAGCCAGGTGTACCCGTCTAACACGCATCTGCAAAAGGAGTTCTAAAATAGGCATAGAAGGTGCTACAAAAAGAACCGGGCGCACGATCTCACTTAACGGCACCTTTTGTTCCCGATTCCAATAGGCCAGGACGTCCTTGATATGCACCATGCCTGCAATATCATCCAGTGTCCCGCGATAAACTGGGATTCTTGAATGTGCCTCTTCGCTCATTATTTTAACGAGGTCTGCTAAAGAAATTTCGATGTCAACTGCGACGATATCCGCTCTAGGAACCATAATGTCGTAAACGGTTAAACCATGGAGATTGAGAATATTGCGAAGCAGCATCAGTTCGTCACTCGATGCTGGAAGTTGGGCAGTTTCTTCCTGCTCAATTAATTCTTCTATTGTTCCGAGAAGATCACTTCCGTCGCGCAGACCAAATATTCGGCGAAGCCATTCCCGGATACCACTAACAGTTGAACCTTCCTCGATAGGGGAAGGATTTTTTGATATTGAAAATTCGGAGGGCGTTTTCATAAATTTAAATTTCGGTGCCAAAGCTGATTTTAAGAATACGGGTTTTTCACATCAAGATTAAACAAAGCCACCTTTTCGAGGCCCTCCATCTCTCTAGCACCTTCATCAGAAACATGATTGTAGCCAAGCAAATGTAATGCTCCATGAACAATCATGTGTGCAAGATGATCAGCAACAGATTTCCTTTCTTCTAGCGCCTCTTTTTTTACGATCCCGTCTGCAACAACGATATCCCCTAGTAATCTAATCTTACCGTCAACCTCATCGGGGTTCTCACAGGGAAATGCCAGCACATTAGTCGGAACATCTTGCTGCCGCCAAAGCTTATTCAAAGATTGAATAAAGATGTCATCTGCCAAAACAATGCTAACCTCTAAATTGGTTTCAGATATACCTGCGGCTTCTATCGCGGCCGTGGTCGCCGTACAGCAAATATCGTCAGCTTTAGGTAGGAATTTAGTCCAAGATCCAGCCCGTATATCAACATCAACTTTTAATGGCTTAACCAGCAGCATCATCTTTTTCTTCTAAGGTTTTATTTTTTTCGCTTTTTTCATCGTCTCTCTCATATGCCCTTACAATTTTCGTCACGAGCTGATGACGAACCACATCTTCACTTCCAAAACGAACAACCCTCACACCTTTAATGTCGTTCAATGTTTTGACCGCATGTGTCAAACCGGACATGGTCCCGGACGGCAAATCAACCTGACTTGGGTCTCCCGTTATAGCCATCCTAGACCCTTCGCCAATGCGGGTTAAAAACATTTTCATTTGGGTCTTTGTCGCATTCTGAGCCTCATCCAAAATAACGAAGGCATGTGACAGTGTACGGCCGCGCATAAAGGCTAACGGCGCCACCTCTATTTCACCTGAATTAAATCTGTTTAAAACCTGATCAGAAGGCAACATATCATGAAGGGCATCATAAAGGGGCGCCAAATAGGGGTCGATTTTCTCCCGGAGGTCTCCGGGCAAAAACCCTAGTCTCTCTCCAGCCTCAACTGCAGGCCGCGACAAAATAATGCGGTCAACCTCACCCGAAACAAGCATAGAGGCAGCCGCGGCCACCGCAAGGTAGGTCTTGCCAGTCCCCGCAGGACCAATACCGAAGACCATCTGCTCCTGCGTTAGTGCTTGTATATAATCAATTTGCCCAGCCGATCGAGCAGTTAGGATCCCTCTCGGAGTTTGTATGGAAGTTTCTATATTCAGTTCGGATTTACTTCGACCTAGAGTTCTTTTATCACTCGCGAGACGTATTGCTGCATCAACTTCAGCAGAGTTAACCAACAGACCCTTTTCTAATCGCCGGTACAAGGTGTTTAGACTTTTTATCCCCAGCCCGACAGCTGTTTCAGCCCCCGCGAGAGAAACCTTGTTGCCACG
>MDTB01106598.1_pt1 | contig 12924 bp, 10 predicted proteins | sample 811161 | NCBI WGS metagenome assembly MDTB01 (sample SAMN05326650, study PRJNA326480) | marine metagenome | isolation source: seawater | place: Mediterranean Sea | collected 2009 | reverse complement strand
TATCCAGGTATTGATGCAGAGTCTAGAAATCAAAGTCAAGCTATTGCTGAAAATCTGTTCGTAATGTCTAATTTAAAAGTTCCAATCATATCAGTTATCATAGGTGAGGGTGGATCTGGTGGAGCCTTAGCTATAGGTGTTTGTGATCGATTGGGTATGTTAGAAAATAGTATATATTCGGTTATTAGCCCTGAAGGATGTGCGTCTATATTGTGGAAGGACGCAAAAAAAGCAGAAAAGGCAGCTGATGCTCTTTGTATAACAGCCACTAAATTATTAGACTTTGAATTAATTGATACTATCATTCCTGAGCCATCTGGCGGTGCACATAGAGATTATGTAGCAATGAGTTCATCACTTAAAATGAATCTATTGACGATGTTGGATGATTTATCTTCGCTTGATTTAGATCAACTATTATTGAAGCGAAAACAAAAACTTGAATCATATGGCAAATTCGAATCAGTATAATTTATTAGCAGATTGCCAAAGTCAAATAGCCAAGCTTAAAATAAATAAAATTCTATTAGCATATAGTGGTGGGTTAGATTCGTCTGTATTGCTGCATTGTCTATATAGAATCAGCTTATCTAGTTCAATTTCTGTAAGAACAATTCACATTAATCATAATCTTTCTCCACAATCAATTATTTTTGAAAACCATTGTACTGAAATGACAAGTAGATTGAAAATCAATCATCAGAATATTCAAATTAATATAGATTCATCATCAAACATAGAAGAACAATGTAGAGAGAAAAGATACTTATCATTAGCTAAATCTTGTGGTTCAGATGAGGTAATATTTACTGCTCATCATGAAGAGGATCAAGTGGAAACTTTCTTTTTGAGACTCATACGTGGTTCAGGCGCCAGAGGTCTTTCATCAATGAAAAATAAATCAAGATATGATAATAAAATTATTTATAGACCTTTTTTGAAGGTCTCAAAAAAAACCATCGAAGGTTATTGTCAAGAGAATAGTTTAGACTATATTGAGGATTCTAGTAATCAGAACGATAAGTTTGATAGAAATTTTATCAGAAATAATCTTATGCCACTTATAAAATCTAGATGGCCCTCTGTAAATAAAAACATTATAAATAATATTTCTGTTCAAGATATTCAATCAAAATGTTTAGTTGAGCATATTTCTAATATCTTACCAAACTATCAGTTAAATAATTCTAATGAATTATCGGTGACTAAATTATCACAAGAGTCTATATATAATAAAATTATGATAATACATGAATGGGTTTTAAAAGAAAAAGGAATTATTCTAAATTTGAAACAGATAAGAGAAATTTTGAAAATTTTAGAGACAAATAATGACTCAAACCCTCTATTTGAATTTGGTCGAATAAAAATAATCAAGGTAAAAGATGTTATACTTTTATCTACTAACACAAGATAATATTAATAATAGTTATCTATATATGTATTTTTTCCATGAATTCGTCTATACTTTTCCTAAGTAATATATGACAAGATATGTATTTATCACTGGTGGCGTAGTTTCATCTCTAGGAAAGGGAATTGCCGCTGCCTCCCTTGCTTCTTTATTCAAATTGAGGGGTTATAAAGTCTCTCTTCAAAAACTAGATCCCTATATAAATCTTGACCCAGGAACAATGAGTCCTATCCAGCATGGTGAAGTTTTTGTGACCGAGGATGGTGCAGAAACTGACCTAGATTTAGGTCATTATGAGAGGTTTGTTGGCATACAAATGTCACAAGATAGCAATGTTACTGCTGGTAGAGTATATTCAAATGTTATCAATAAAGAGAGAAAAGGTGATTATCTAGGGAGCACAGTTCAGGTAATACCTCACATTACGGATGAGATAAAAAGACTAATCATAAAAGGAGCAAAGAAAGCTGATATTGCTTTTGTTGAGGTTGGAGGCACCGTAGGAGATATTGAATCACTACCATTTTTGGAAGCTATTAGACAGTTTAGTCTTGATCTAGGCAAAGATAAATCACTGTTTGTTCACCTAACATTATTACCATACATTGATGTCACTAATGAAATTAAGACAAAGCCAACTCAGCATTCCGTAAAGGAGTTAAGGTCAATTGGAATTCAACCTGATGTTCTATTATGCAGAGGTAAAAATGATATAAATCAATCACTTAAAAATAAACTAGCACTATTTACTAATGTTTCTAAAGATGCTGTTTTTTCCGCATTAGATGCATCTTCGATTTATGATATACCAATTATGTTTAGTAAGCAGAAGATAGATAGCTTCATGATGAAAAAGTTTAAATTAAAGGATAGGAAACTTAACTTAAAACCATGGAGAGATTATAAAGATAAAGTCAAAAAATGTAAAAGAAAAGTCAAAATTGCTATGATTGGCAAATATGTCGATTTATTAGATTCATATAAATCACTCAATGAGGCTTTATATCATGCTGGAGTCATAAATCACAAAGCTGTTGAGATTATGTACCTGGATTCTGAGAAATTAACGAAACGTAATATACACAAACTTAATGATATGAATGGGATACTTGTGCCTGGAGGATTTGGTGATAGAGGTATAGAAGGTAAAATACTTGCAGCACAATTTGCTAGAGTAAATAATATACCATATTTTGGTATTTGCCTCGGGATGCAAATTTCTGTAATTGAGTTTGCAAGAAACGTTATGAAGTTTAACAGAGCCAATAGTACAGAATTTGACAAAAATACAAAAAATCCAGTAGTTGCCCTGGTTGAAGAGTGGAGAGAAAGCTCAGGTAAAAAGGTATTGGCTGATAAAGAGAATATGGGAGGAACAATGAGACTTGGTTCCCAAGAATGTATTATTGCTAAAGGTTCTTTAGCGCATAAAATGTACTCCAAGACCAATATCAAGGAGCGCCATAGGCATAGGTATGAAGTAAATGGAAATCTTATCGGAGATTTTGAGAAATATGGTTTAGCTTTTAGTGGCCAATCTAAGAAAGGGTGTTTGATGGAAATGATAGAGCTAAAAAATCATATTTGGTATGTTGGTTGCCAATTTCATCCTGAATTTACCTCTTCACCTATAAATGGTCATCCATTGTTCAATGGATTTATTAATGCAGCCTCAAAAAGGAAGGTTTGATATGTCAGTCGAAATAGGAAAATCAAAAAACTTAACGCTAATTTCTGGCCCTTGTGCTATTGAATCTGAAGAATTATGTCTGTCAATTGCAGAACATATTTGTGATTTAATACATGATTTACCTATGTCTTATGTTTTTAAAGCATCATTCGATAAAGCAAATAGATCGTCAATAGACGCTCAGAGAGGAGTGGGTATTGAAGAAGGCTTGAGAATCTTGGAAAAAGTAAAACAGACCTTTAATATTCCTGTTTTAACTGATGTTCATGAAGATACTCCTGTCAATGAAGTTGCTGATGTAGTCGACATATTGCAAACTCCTGCTTTTTTATGTAGACAAACAAATTTTATAACTAAAGTCTCAGCTACGATGAAGCCAGTTAATATTAAAAAAGGACAATTTTTATCTCCTAAGGAGATGATTAATGTTGTAAAAAAAGCTAAATCAACAGGAAATAAAGAAATTTTTGTATGTGAAAGAGGTGTGTCATTTGGGTATAATAATCTTGTTTCAGATATGCGATCACTAGAAATATTAAAAGAAACAGGTTGCCCAGTTATTTATGATGCTTCACACTCTGTTCAACAACCCGGAGCTATGTCGAACCAATCAGGAGGAGAGAGTCAATTTATACCAACCTTAGCAAAAGCTGCAACTGCTGCTGGAATCGATGGAATTTTTATTGAAACACATCCGTATCCTGATCAAGCCTTAAGTGATGGTAAAAATTCGCTAGATATAAATGATCTGAAAAATTTATTAACTACAATTTGTAGTATAAATTCAATAGTAAAAGACTAACCATGGAGTTATAAAGTTGAACAAGATACTTAATTTAAATGCTAGACAAATTCTTGACTCAAGAGGTAATCCTACCGTTGAAGTTGATCTATTATTACAGAATAATGTTCATGGAAGAGGTATATCACCATCTGGTGCATCTACAGGAGCACTTGAGGCATTAGAATTAAGAGATGGTGATAATAGTAAATATATGGGTAAGTCAGTTAATATAGCTGTAAATAATATTAATAATATAATCAAGAATAATATTATTAATAAATCATTCACTCAAGAATCACTTGATAGCCATTTGATAGAACTTGATGGTACTGATAATAAAAAGAATTTAGGGGCTAATGCAGTTTTAGCCGTTTCTCTTGCTTATGCTCATGCAAATGCTAAATCTTTAGATTTACCTCTATATAAAACATTTATGAATGATGATGTTTACTCATTGCCAATCCCAATGATGAATATCATAAATGGTGGTGCTCATGCTAATAACAGTCTGGATTTCCAAGAATTTATGATTCTTCCGATTGGTTTTGACTCTTTTTCTGATAGTTTGAGAGCTGGCGTTGAGATCTTCCATAGCTTAAAATCTAATCTTGAAAAACTTTCATTATCGACATCTGTTGGTGATGAAGGAGGTTTTGCTCCAAATCTACAAACAAATGCACAAGCCTTAGATATAATTATAGACTCAATACAGAAATCTGGTTATAAAGCTGGAAATGAGGTTTATTTAGGACTAGATGTAGCTAGCTCAGAATTCTACAAAAATCATGAATATGTTATGTCTGATGGAAACATATTTGATAGTCTTAATTTTTGTGCTTATCTAGAGAAGTTGTGCCTAAACTATCCAATTATTTCTATAGAAGATGGAATGGCAGAAAATGATTGGGATGGATGGAGCAAGTTAACTGGTAAACTAAACAAAAAAATTCAACTTGTCGGAGATGATGTATTTGTAACTAACAAAAAAATTTTTAAAAAAGGTATTGATAATGATATAGCGAATGCAATATTAATAAAATTTAATCAAATAGGGACTGTCACAGAGACATTAGAAACAATAGCACTAGCAAAAAAAAGTAACTATAACTACATAATTTCTCATCGTAGTGGTGAAACAGAAGATGTCACCATAGCTGATATGAGTGTTGGGACTTCATCTGGCCAAATAAAAACTGGATCCTTGTCAAGATCAGACAGGGTAGCAAAATATAATCAATTATTGAGAATAGAAGAGGAACTTGGTTCATCATATTTTAATAAATATAGAGTATTTGATAGGTGGATTAAATGAAAATATTTCATATAATATGTTTAGTTCTTTTTTTAAGTCTTCAGCACTCTTTATTTTTTAGTAATAATAGTATTTTTACTTATTTTGATTTAAAAAATACTCATGATTCACATACCAAAAAAATTTCGGAACTTATCCGGCAAAACGGTCATCTTAGCTTAGAAATAGAAAAAGTTTCTAGTGATAAGGACTTCTTAGAAGGCTATGCAAGAGAAAACTATGGTTATATTAAAAAAAATGAAATCTTCTTTCAAATTATAAAAGATGAGTAACCAGATTTTTGATGCAGTAGTACTAGCTGCAGGACAAGGGAAAAGATTTAATTCTTCAAAGCCTAAACAATACATTAAAATAAATAACAAAAGTATCATTGATATAGCTATTGAAAAACTCCAGAAGATAAATAAATTTAAAAATATATATCTAGTTTTGAATAAAAATTATACTTATAAGATACCTAAAAAATTATCAAACATTTATTTAGTTAGAGGAGGTAACACCAGAACTAAATCTGTTTTTAATGCATTAAAAACTATATCTGACTCTAAACTGATACCAAATAAAGTATTAATACATGATGCAGCCAGACCATGTGTCAGTGTGGAAGACATTAATAAGCTTCTAAATAATTCTAAAAGGATTAAAACTGGTTTATCACTAGGATATCCATTAACTAATGCGCTTAAAAAAATAAATAATAGGCTTATCGTTACAGATAATATAAAACGTACTAATCTGTATATGTCATTTACTCCACAAGTATATAATTTTAATAAATTATTTGAAGCTTATAATGATATTATTTATAAAAAGATCCAAGTAGATGATGAAATAGAGGCAATGTCATATTTAGGATATAAAACAAAAATTATGAGAACATCAATAGACAATATTAAGATTACCTTTAATGACGACTTAACAATAATAAAAAAACTTATGAGCAGCAAATGAGAGTAGGCCTAGGTATAGATACACATCAACTTATTAAGGGTAACTTAATAAGATTATGCGGTGTTGATATACCATCAAACGTTTCAATAAAAGCGCATTCAGATGGTGATGTTGTATATCATGCAATAGCTGATGCAATTTTAGGTGCTATTGGTGCTGGTGACATTGGTGAGTTATTTCCTGATACAGATATGAAAAACAAAAATCTTGATAGCAGAATCATTGTAGAGAATGCTGTATCCAAGGCTTTATCCAATGGATATATATTGAATAATCTTGATGTGACTTTATTATTGGAATCCCCTAAGATCTCAATATATAAAAAACAAATGTACAGTAATCTAATAAACATATTTAATAAATTATCTCCAAATAATTTGATTGATGAATCAATGATTAATATCAAAGCATCAACATCTGAGTCATTAGGATTTATTGGAAGAGGTGATGGTCTAACTTGTTATTGTATTACTTCTCTCAGAAAAATGTAAATAGGAGAAATAATTGTCTTTAATAAATCATAAAAATATCGGCCCTCTAATAGTCAATATTGATGGCTTAACTCTACAAGATGGAGAGAAAGCTCTTTTAAAACATGATCTAATTGGAGGTATAATATTATTTTCTCATAATTATGAATCCAAACCTCAACTACGTTCTCTAATTCATGCCATAAAATCAGTTAAAGATAATATACTGATAACAATAGATCATGAAGGCGGAAGAGTTCAAAGATTATTGAATGGTTTTACACATCTCCCGAGTTTTGAAGATATTGCAAATCTAAAAAACTTTGATGAAATGGTTTCTAAAGCATATGATTCTGGATATGTAGGTGCTTCAGAATTATCTGAAATTGGTATTGATATTAATTACTCACCAGTAGTAGATATCAATCATGATAAATCTAATAAACTTCTTAAAGATAGAACTTTTGGAAACGATGTAAAATCAGTCATTGCTCTTTCAGATAGCTATATTAGAGGATGTATAGATGGAAATATTCTTCCCGTGCTCAAGCACTTCCCCGGACATGGCAGAGTTACTACAGATAGCCATATAGAGGATTGTATTTCAAAAATAGATTTTAAAACTTTGAGTGAATCAGATATTTTGCCATTTAAGGAAATACACTCTAGATTTTCTGAATTCAATATACCAATTATGACAAATCACTTAATTTATTCAGAGATTGATGGATATATAACTACATATTCAAAAGAATGGTTATGTAACTTATCTCAATTAATTTTTGAAAAAAAACCATTTTTTATTAGTGATGACATCGAGATGTATTCAGCAACAAAGCATAATAATAAGATATTACCATGTGAGAGAAGAGTATTGCTTGCTCTAAGCGCTGGTTGTAGAATGGTAATTGCAACCACCATGCAGAATAGAGAGATAATTCAAAATCAAGAGTCGCATAAGTATATTGCAGCTAACTACATTACCACAAATATCATTGAACACTATGAAAAGAATCGTGATAAAATGTTAGAAATCAAGCTTCCTAGAGTGTAAATGTAAGCTCTTTAAGAAATTATGAATGATATTTTAGCAACAATATTTAGAACAGACTTATCGACACAAATAGCCATTATAGTGTTAGTAGCTCTATCTTTATTATTTATAAAAAATAAAATTATATTACTATTTACTGGTATATCCAAAAAAACAGCAACAGATCTAGATGATATTATTCTGTCCTCATTACAAAAGCCGTTAACCTATTTAATTACTTTTATAGCTCTTATTTTTATACTAGAGTCATTAAATCTAACCTACCAAATGTTTGATGTCTTTGATACATCAAAAATTATACATATTTTAGTAATATTATTAGTAACTTGGACTTTGATTAGAATATTGGATAATTATTACGAAAATAAATCTTTTTTGAGAAATATCAAATCTGATGATGACCCAGTTGTTATCGAGCAAACTTATGAAATTACTATAAGGATATTTAAAATTACAATCATTACAATTGCTATATTGACGCTTATGCAAGAATTTGGTTTGAGCATATCTGGATTACTTGCTTTTGGTGGTGTAGGTGGTTTAGTTGTAGGCCTTGCAGCCAAAGATCTTTTATCGAACTTTTTTGGAGGACTAATGATATATTTTGATCGTCCATTTAAAGTTGGTGAATTTATTAAATCTCCTGATAGAAATATTGAAGGAATAGTAGAAAGTATTGGTTGGAGATTAACTGTCGTAAGAACATTTTCTAAAAATGTTCTATATATACCGAACTCAGCTTTTTCTAACATAATTGTTGAAAATGCGACTAGAATGACTAATAGAAGAATAAATGAAGTTATAGGACTTAGATATGATGATTTAGATAAAATCCCAAAAATTGTAGAAGAGGTAAGAAATTATCTTGAGCAAAATGAAAATATTGACCAATCTAATAAGCCAGTTGTCTATTTTAAAAGTTTTGCTGCGTCATCTTGTGACTTTTTTATTTATGCTTTTACAAATACAAAAGACTGGAGAACATATTTACAAGTAAAAGAAGATGTACTTTATCAGACATCAAAAATAATTGCTGATCATGATGCTGCAATAGCTTTTCCTACTACTACTATCGATTGGAAACAAGATTAGCTAGCAAGCTTTATTATTTCTATAATTTCTCTGCATTTATCTTTAAATGATTCGCTATGTAATATATATTTTATTGTATTTTTTTTCATGATAGTTAGATTATCATTATTAATATTATCCATGATTGTTTTAATATTTATAAGATTAGGATCTATGAACTGTATTTTTACTGTATCATCTAATAATTTTATGAATTGGACATTTTTACCTTTAATCTGAATTTTTAAGTTCGATATATGGAATAAATTTTCAACATAATCAGGCATTGATCCATAAATATCAATCATTTCATCTTTTATATTCTGATTATCCTCGATTGTTTTGGAAGAAGAAATATCTTTATAGTATTTTAGTCTTGTTACTATATCATATATGTAGTCTTCAGTAATTAGACATGAAACATCAATCTCTACATCCAATACTTCATCTATATCAAAAGCATGATCAGATTTGAGTATCTCGACACTTTTATTTAGCATATCAGTGAACATGGCATAACCTATCTCATATATCTGACCACTTTGTTCTTCTCCAAGTATTTCTCCAGCACCTCTTATTTCTAGGTCATGAGTAGCTAATTCTAGGCCACCTCCTAAGCTATCAACTGCATCAATAGCCTCCAATCTTTTTTCTGCATCATTTGTAAGCGAAGATTTATTAGAAATAATTAAATAGGCATATGCTTGTCTATTTGTTCTGCCCACTCTTCCTCTAATTTGATGTAATTGAGATAGCCCAAATTTATTACAATTATTGATTATAATTGTATTCACATTTGGTATGTCTAAGCCACTTTCAATGATACTAGTGCAAATTATTAGATCATATTCTTTATTTAAAAATTTATTCATTTCTTTTTCAATAATATTAGAGTCTAATTGACCATGTATAATTCCTATATTAATATCTTTAAACAAATTCATAATCTTATCTGACTCATTATTCATTGTACTTATTTCATTATGAACATAATATATTTGACCTCCTCTTTTAATCTCTCTATTAATAGCATCTATGATTAATTCTTTGTCCCACTCTATAATTCTTGTCACAATTGCTTTTCTATTTTGAGGTGGAGTCTCTATTATGCTTATATCTTTTATCTGAGAAAGTGCAGAATTGAGTGTTCTTGGTATTGGAGTCGCAGTGAGAGTTAAGACATCTATATTGGTTTTAATCTTTTTAATTTTTTCTTTAGCAACAACACCAAACTTATGTTCTTCATCAATAACTAGAAGTCTTAAATCTTTGAAACTTATATTTTTTGATAAAAGTGAATGTGTACCTATGACTATATCAATACTTCCATTTCTCAGATTTTCTTTCGTTTTATTTTTCTCCTTTAAAGATTGTAGTCTAGATAGCTTTCCAATATTTATTGCTGTATGTGAAAATCTTTTTATAAAAGATTGATAATGTTGTTCCACAAGAATAGTTGTAGGAACAAGAATCATTGTTTGAGTATTATTCATAGCAGCCAGAAATGAAGCCCGCATAATGATTTCAGTTTTCCCAAACCCAACATCGCCACAAATTAGTCTATCCATTAATTTATCTGATTGCATATCATCTAAAACATCAACTATTGCATTATGTTGATCGATAGTTTCTGAATAAGGAAAATCATCTTTAAATTTACTATATTCAATATCGTCTTTTTTAAAACTATATCCTTTGCTTGAAAATCTCTTAGATTCTATTTCTAACAGTTCAACTGCAATATCATTTATTTTTCTTTTTGCTTTATTCTTAATCTTTATCCAATGATCTGTGCCTAGATTATGAAGTGGTATATTAAGACCTGTATGACCAGAGTATTTCTTGATTAGATTGATGGATGTTACAGGAATATATAGAATATCTTCACCTGCATATTCTAATTTTACTAACTCAGTTTGAATACCCTCTATATCCATATTTATTAACCCTTTATAACGACCTACGCCATATTCATCATGCACAACTGGCGAATCAATTTCTATAGATGAGATATCACCAATATAATTATTAACTAAACTTTTATTTGATTTTTTTGGAGATTTTAATGACCTATTACCAAATACATCTCGCGCCCCAATAAAGCTTTTATTACTTGAATAATCTATGAATCCTTCATCTAAGTTTTTTGAGCAAAGAATAATTTTTGACTTAATGTTATTTAAGTCAGACAAATTATTGGTTGAAACATATTTTAAATTATTCCTATCGAACATTTGAGTCAACTCAATTCTTAGGCTCTGTCTATCTATACAAAAAATATTCTGCATAGATGATATAGTCAGATAATCTATTAAAGCTTTATATGGATCTTTATAGGTATTATTAATTAGCAAAGAGGGCAGTTTCTTGATAGAAAAATTAGAAGACTTATGATCATCGTTTACCTTATATAAAGATAAAGTAATATTTTTGAACTCTTTTTTATATTTATTATACTCCTCATTATTGATAATTAACTTTCTTGGATTTAGCAAATACTTTTCTTGATTATGCTTTAGATAGTATTCACTAAATCTATCATTTATCAATTTGATCTCATCATTAGGATTTTTTAAAGCTAAAATTGCATTATTTAACTTAGGAAGTAAATCTAATATATGTGACATATCATCATATAATGCTGGCATAATATTATGCATAGATGATGTCATTAGACCCTCTGTAATTTTTTGATATTCAATATCTGAAATATACTCATCATCAAATAATTTTTTACAGTTCTCCTTATATGTGGCAATTGTTGGTTGATCTAAGATAATTTCATTTGTAGGGCTAAGTATAAAATTTGATATCTCATTGATAGTTTTTTGTGTATCTGGATTAAATTCTTTAATAAATTCTATGTTATTGTCATCAAACGATATTCGCATAGGATTTGATTCTACAAGAGAAAATATATCAATTATAGATCCTTTTAGCGCATATTCTCCTTTATTAATTACTCTGTCTGTACGCTCATATCGTAAATCTTTAATATCTTGCAAAATTTCATTATATGTCTGTTTTTTTTCTACTTTCTTATAAAAATTATATAATTTATTTTTTGGTATTATTCTTTTACTGAAAGCAGAATAAGTGGTAATTATGATATTTCTTTTTTTATTAATTAATTTCTTATAGGTCTTGAGTCTTTCAGAAATTATATTGTTATCGATTATAATATTTTCATAAGGAAAACATTCAATATCTAAATATAATAATATTTCATTTTTATCACTGATAAATAGAGATAATTCATCTCTGAAATTATAAGCTTCATTATTATTATTTAGAATTAGAATAATATTATCAAAACATTCAGATAAACTACTAATTAAATATGATCCAGATGAACCATAAATTCCTCCTATTGTATGATCTGTTTTATCGATTGATATATCTTTCATAATAAAAAAAGCAGCACATGTTATGCACTGCTTTTAATTGTTTCACCGACTTTTTATTTTACAGTATTAAAACCTAGAATTTCCCAAGTTTGCATACCTCCACGGAACCATTTTATTTTATCCGCTGGGTAACCATACTTTAGTAAGCTTTTAATATTGTTAGGCGACTGTCCACACCACATTCCATTACAATACATAACAAGTGTTTTTGCATCATCAAAATAGAATAATCCATTTTGTTCTTTTGCGCCAAACTGTTCTGTCATGACTTCAGCAATTGAAATAGGGTCTGCCCCTTTTGCTTCGCTCAGAGCTGTCCAAGGAATATTAACTGCTCCTGGTATCATACCTTTTGCTGTCCAATCAGGTGTTCTTGAATCTATCACCATTATTTCAGATCCATCAGGCATTCTTTGGCCTTTACTTTGCATCACAGCGTAATGAATTATTTCTTGTTCTCCTATAGTTTCAATACCAGGTCTAAGCTGCATTGGTTGAATGCAAAATGGCGGACATGGTCTTGATGTTTTAGCGAAAGATGGATTTACAGTATTTTTGTTATTCTGATTTCTCATGATTGTATGTTCGCCTACATCAACAGAAATACCTATTTCAAAAGAATTAGGACCATCAGCTTTAGATATAGCTACTGGTTTTTCTGCATATGCAGTTGATAATGCAAACATGGATACTAAAACAACACTTAATATTGATTTAATTTTCATATTGACTCCCTTTGTACTTTTATTCACAATCTGGCTCTTCTTCAGC
>MDTB01208537.1_pt1 | contig 12925 bp, 10 predicted proteins | sample 811161 | NCBI WGS metagenome assembly MDTB01 (sample SAMN05326650, study PRJNA326480) | marine metagenome | isolation source: seawater | place: Mediterranean Sea | collected 2009 | reverse complement strand
TGAAAAACTGCAGAATGTCACACTCATGGGTCCGTTCACATCTATCGGCGCGCGTACTGCCTGAACCGCAACCGCGACAGCGTCTTCAGACGGGTACCCATAGACCCCTGCACTGATGGCAGGGCGCCAGCAATGACGGCTCCCCTTGATCGAATCGATGATCAACCATCTATCGGTGTGTCCCAAAAAAAGGGGTGCATAAAGCACCCCTTTTTCTACCTGTTGGCAAACTCAGTGCCAGAGTTCAGCCGCCATGGCGCAACACTTTTCCAGCGCGCGCACCTGTCAGCTCATCATCCATCAAGTTAACCTCACCATTGATGAGGGTGGCCTTGTAACCACGAGCCTTCTGAATGTAACGCTTGGCACCGCCGGGGAAGTCTGCAGCCATCTCAGGATGCAGCTCTGTAACATTCTCAAAATCGATGACGTTCACATCAGCACGTTTACCCACTTCAAGTGTGCCGCGATCAGTGAGGCCAATCACTCGAGCCGGACCTGAGGTAAGACGACGAATGCCTTCACCGACGCTGTAGATCTGCTTGTCACGCAACCAGTGGGACAGCACAAAAGTGGACCAGCCTGCATCGATGAACTGAGAAACATGGGCACCGGCATCACCCAGTGAGGGGAAAATATTCTTATTCTTGAACAGCTCACCAAGTTCGTTGATATCCTGGTTGAACATCCTGAAGGTAAAGAGCGCTTTTCCATTGGTTTCCCGAGACAAACGAATAAACGTCTCGACGGGTGATTCATGATGGCCTTGTGCCAGGGCTTCCAGGTTATCGTTGATATCCTGCGTATACACCGGTGTTTCACCGTTGCCCTGGAAGTAGAGACGACTCATGGGAGCCCATGCTTTGTCCTTGTTCCTGTTCCCTTCTTCGATCAACTTTTGCGCTGTCTCGTCATCACGAATGGCTGCAAGTCGACCCTCGAAATCACGCGCTCCAACTTCCCGCCAGGTACTCCCCATAAAGGGCAACATTCCCTGGAGTCCGAACATGAAACCTGAACCGCGTACCTGTGTAATCGCAGTGATGTCATGACCCTCACAGAGCGTATCCAGGTGCTTTGCAATCGCAGCACCTGAGCCTGGCTCGTTCGCGCCACCTGAACTAAACAGGATTCGGTTGCCTGAGGCGTATGACATCTTCCTGATTACACTTGGATCAGCACCGACCGCTTGCATCAGTGCATTGCGGGCACCGACTTCTTTACCGATAATTTCGAGTTCTTCAGGGTCAGCAAACGTACCCGGAATAGAACGTCCATCCGGTAGACGGTGCCCCTCAAGTCGGTTGGTAGAGAATCCGAAGGCGCCACGGTCGATCGAATGGCCGACAATGTCAGCCATCTGTTTCATTTCATCCTGAGAGGCGAGTTCTTCGACCGCGCGTTCACCCATCACGTAGAACCGAACAGCACAGTGACCCACTAGACCAGCCATGTTGAGCGACGGTTTCAACTCGTCAATAGCGTCGAGATATCCGCCATAGTCTTCCCAGCTCCAGGGCAGCCCCGTCATGATCGCATGCTTGGGGATGTCTTCAACGGTCTCCATCATGCCCGCGAGCAACTCGCGGTCGGAAGGCTTACAGGGCGCAAAGGTCACACCACAGTTGCCGAGCAGCGCCGTTGACACACCGTGCCAAGACACTGGCGTCATGGTGGGTTCCCAGCCAATCTGGGCGTCCAGGTGAGTATGCAGATCGATGAAACCCGGCGTCACTAGGTGACCTTCAGCATCAATCTCCTGCTTACCTTTGCCGTCCACTTCGCCGACGGCAGTTATCAGTCCATCATCAATCGCTATATCACCATGAACCGGCACAGCACCGGTCCCATCGGCTATATTGCCCCCTCGAATCACAATATCGTGCGCCACGGTAGTCTCCTCAAGTTGTTTTTGCCTGCAGCAACACCGATATCTTCCGCCGCCACTGCATTCCCAGCCGAATCACCATACGCCCTTTTTGGGGGAAGGTCATCCTGCTCCTGTGGCCACGATATTCCGTAAAGGGACTAAATGACCCGTCGGCCGCCGCAAGCCGTGTTTACAATTTCGCCCAGCCCATCATTAGATCAGCCCTCCGGTTAGCGCGTAAATGCATGGAACACCACTCGAAGGTGTGCCATGGATATTGGAAAACTAGTTTTGCTTTAGTTGAGGCTATCAACCCAAGACGGTCAGTCTGGCCGCCAAACTGAAGGAGAACTTTGACGAGGATGCCACCCTGATCAGAGGTACGGTAGGTATTATTGATTTGACGTTCGCTGACAAACTTATCTTTTCACGCAATTCGACCGGCCGGTTTTTAATGCGTCTTATTTGGGGTAACTCCTCGTTACCCCAACTGGCGCTCCACATCCACCGAGGTAGTGCTTTGGTATAGTCCTGCCCCCTTCCATTCCCGATAGGTGGCATGACATGCCAGAGTCTTCCCCCCAAGGTCAGATTCCCACTGGTCATATTGAGAAACGTGAATGGACAGACAGCGAGGCATATCCAGGTACGACACGCAACTTCTGGATTTACGTCTCTGCGAACTACGATGCAGAGACACCTGCGTGCTTAATGGTCTTTCAAGATGGTGAGGCTTATCTGCACGAACAAGGACAAGTCAAGGCAGCGCAGGTCATGGACACACTGATCCATAACGGCGAGATGCCCGCTACTATTGGCATTTTTATTAACCCTGGAATGCTCTCCGAGACAGAGAGCAGTCGTCCGCGCGAATACGTCGCCCGCGGCGATACCTATGCGCGTTTTCTGGAACAGGAGATAATCAAACAGATCGCCTCTGAGTACGCCATCACCGATGACCCGGAAGGTCGCTGTATCTGTGGCATGTCGGATGGTGGACTCTGCGCTTTTTCGGTCGCCTGGGAACGACCCGATCTCTTCCATAAAGTGATCACCCACATCGCCAGCTACGTGCGGTATATCGATGGCGAGATGGATCTCACACATAAGGTACGTGCAACACGTCGCGACCCCAAACCACTTCGCATTTTTATTCAAGATGGTGACAACGACCTGAACATCGAAGAGGGTAACTGGACTCTCGGAAATATCGCTATGGCCAATGCATTAGCCTACGGTCGCTACGACTATCGATTTGAACTGGGCACTGGCGGTCATGAACTCAAACACGCCGGCGCGTTATTCGCCGAGACGCTCCGCTGGATCTGGCGTGACTATCCCGGCGTTGTAACGGAACCGAACCTAGCGGCCGTCACTGGCCGCTGGCGAGTTGATGCCAACGGGCTTGGAATGCGCAGCGAGGGCGAGTTGACCATTTCACTCGCGAACGACCAGCTGACCGCGACTCTCAGAGATGATAAAGAAGGCGACATCAAGATCAGAGATGTACATTTTGATGGCTACAGACTTGGCTTTGATTACAAAACCCCACCATCACAGAAACTTTGGGGCAAAGAAATATCGGATCATATGAAAGTCTGGGCGGCACTCAGTGACGACGGGAACGGCTTTGAGGGATTCGTTAGTGGCGTCATCGGTAAAGAGACCTCCTACGACCATAAGATCCGTGGTGCTCGTATCGACTAGCGCGAACCTGCAACCCCGATTTCAAAAGACGGTTGCACGAACGGCGAGGCTTTTACAACCAGCTGAATCACACGGCGAGGCGTCACCATCGGGATATCCTCGACGGGCACAGCAACGGTTATCACGTCATTTATTATAAGCGCAGGTCACGAGCCATCGACCTCATGACTGGCTGGGATCGACGATGCAGCACCTGGTCGAGTCACACTGATCGCTGCCGCTTGATTCGCCCGGCCAGTCGCAACAGCCAAATCATCCCCTGCGTGAATAGAGGCAGCCAGGTAACCCATGTAACAGTCACCGGCACCAGTGGAATCCTGAACATTAACCCTGATCCCCTTGTGACGTATGCGTTCTCCGCTTGATGGTATTGCCAATATACCGTCCTCGCCGAGCGTGATAACAACAGTGCCTCGATAACCAGAGGTCATTTCGCCCCCCGAGAGGACTGGCGCCAGCGGTTCCCCAAGGATGGCCTCGAACTCGTGCTCATTTACCACCAACACATCAGTTTCTTGAATAAGCCCTTCGAGCGGTTCAACAACAGGCGACGGGTTCAACAACGTCGTGCCACCCGCCGCTCTGGCAGCTTTGAATCCAGCGAGGGTGGTTTCCATAGGAGTTTCAAACTGGGCTACCACGACATCGCCACTTGAGAAGGCGATGTCATCGATATGTTCGGAAGTGACCTGTCCATTTGCACCCAACACCACGATGATCGAGTTCTCTCCGCCTGCAACGACGATGAGCGCCGTGCCCGTCGGCGCGTTTTCTGTGACGCGTACACGCGAACAGTCGACACCTGCATCAACGAGGTAGGCTCTAAGCCCTTCACCAAATGCATCACTCCCAGTACAGCCGATCATGGCAGATTCGGCACCTGCACGAGCCGCGCCAACCGCCTGGTTGGCACCCTTCCCACCAGGATAATAATTGAGGTCCTGTCCCGTCAGGGTTTCACCCGGCCGCGGATGGCTATCGCTGGTCGCAACGATGTCCTGGTTTATTCCACCAATGACGTAAACCGTCATGTCACCCCCCTCAAGCCGAATGATCGCAGTCAGCTAATCTCACAAAACCGACGCACAATCGCAACCAGAACTATATTGGCCCTGGTCCTCGCCGCTCTGTCTTGCATCGTAACGGATAGTTGGTCTCGCCGTAGGTGCATGCTATGTTGCACCTCCTAGCGAATACTAACCAAAATCAGAAATACCAACGAAAAGGACAGCTAATGCGACAGGAATACGAAGTCGAGCTCAAGGACTTTCAGAACGAATACTTGAACGACATGGTTAAGAAGTATGACCTACCGGATACTGGTAAGGCGGTACGGATCCTGATCGACTTCGCCATTGAAAAAGCGGACATGGAATCAGAGATTTTCCAGGACGAACGCTGTCACTCTTGCGACTAGCGCAAACAGCCGGGATTTCTGGTGCGGTCCCGGCACTACCAGTTTCACACAGCCAGCAACTGTCTGATTTCAGCCGATCGGTACTGCGTCACTTCATCGAAGTAGTCTTTGCTGATGCGCTGCTCAGAGAGCATGCCGATGGCCCAGGCGATGCCAGCATAATGGCGTAACGCGATCAGCTCACACCTGTATTCATGAACGGCCGCAACGTCATGACCCGCAGACGCATATCCCTCCAAAAAAGCCGTTTGCAAGCCTCCCTCGTTATGAACCTGGTCGAGATTTTCAAGCATCCCCGCAAAATCCAGGACGTAGTATTCCATGATGCTGTCATCAAAATCGAGAACACCGATACCAAGCGTTCGATGACAGAGCAGGTTCTTCAGAATGAAGTCACCGTGAATCACACCCGATTCAGGCATCGCGTCAAGTACAACTTCCAATCGTTGCCGAAGCGCCCTGGTGAGTGGCGCCAGCTCTGGTAACAGGGTCACTATCGCGTCATCGCCTTCTCGTACGCTTCGAGAAAGACGGAAATCCCCCTCCATCCCAACGACGCTAGATGCTGATGATGGTGACGTCAATGATTGTGAGTACCTATGAATAGCCCCCAGCGCTGCACCTGCCTGTCTTGCACTGGCAACACCAAAACCATGACCCGGAATCCTCGGCTCTCCTTTGATCCACGTTAGTAGCGAGCACCGAAACTCATTACCGTCCTGAAAGACAGTACAGCTGTAGTCACCCGATATCGTCTTGACAGGGCAAGGAACCCGAAGCCCTTCCTGCTGCCGAAGGGCGCTGACGAATGCCAGTTCACGGTCTATTCTCTGGGGGGAACGGGAGGCACGATGCAGCCGAAGCGCATATTCGCTATGCATTGACGCCACCTTGACGACAGCATTACTGCCAAAGAATGGCTGACTGATATGTTGTGCATCGACACCAAACGACAACAGTGCCTTCTCTGCGACTACCGTTTGGTAGACTTTCTCAACGTAGATGCTCAATGTTGCAGGCACCAGAACCAAAACAGCCACGTTACATGGCGCTTGATTTCACGTCACGCTAACATCGCAGCATCTTCATTTGCTGATATGGAAAGTGAAAAGTCATTTTGCAATGTGGAAAGTCAATAAACGAGACAGCCATGACAGACCACGATGACGATCAGACGCCAAATACGAACGCGCTGAACGATGCAAGACGACTACAGGCGGCTGCATACCAACGAGGTGTCTACCCCAGAGGGTTCGCGTTGGCAACGGCAGTCTGGGCAGGAGTGCTCACGACCGGCATCACCGCGGGTCACGACTGGTGGTTCATCGTATTAGCGGTTGGCATCGCGGGTTTCCTTTATTCGCGACACCAACAAGGTGCCTGGGTCAACGAAGCGACTAGCCACTCTGATCTCCTCCGGATCTTTGGCGGCGCCACGTTGATTGTTCTAATCGGCATCGCGGGCTTTATCGGTCGTCACAAGCTTGAACTCGGATTTGCGCCGTATCTATGTGGACTGGTCGTGGGCGTGAGCCAATATTTGATGATGCAGCTGTCACGCGCTCACACTGGCGCACACATCGCATGAGTGAAGCGACCCTGTGCAAGGCTAACGGCCTTGGGTAGAGAGAAGCTGCCTGCATACCTCACCGAACTGAAGGCACAGGTGGGGTCAGCACCCGACTGGCACCATCACAATGGATTTAGATGGCAACCACTATTGGGGATACGTCACGACACCTTTGATGAAACCGTCGACTTCACCCACCGTTGCTTTGCTCATGAATTGAGGGAAATCCTCCAGTGGCACTGTATGGGTCACTAACGGCTTTAGATCGACGACGCCGTTGTGCATCAAACGAATCGCTGCCGGGAAAGGATCCCGAATTTGAGCCGCTGGTCCTGAGTTCACAACGGTAATTCCCTTTCCGTGCCAGGCAGTGGGATTAAAGGTCGCAGTATCTCCCTTCAGCCATCCGAACACGTTGATGCGACCACCCGGTCGAACCAGCTCCGTTGCGATATCCAGGCCACCTTGCGCACCGGTCGTGTCATAGACAATATCAATGCGACGGCTGACCAGATCACGTTTCACCTCGTCAAAACCGTCAGCAGTCGTGTTGTAGGTCTCTGTAGCACCGAGTTCACGCGCCATCTCAAGCCGCTTGTCGTCGACGTCCAGACAGATCAGTTGGTCAGCACCCATGCCGCGTAGTATTTGAAGGCTGATCAATCCCATGAACCCTGTGCCTATCATGATCATCCGCTCACCAACTTTCAGTTCGCAACGATCAACACCAGTGACACAACAAGAGACAGGCTCAACGACCCAGTGTTCGTCCGCCATGTTTGACGGCGGGATCTTGTAGGCGCTACGGGCACGCATGTTGCCAACAGACGCAAAACCTCCACCTACGACGCGCTCACCGACTTCATAGCCCTGAACGCCTTCACCCACTTTGGTGACGTATCCCACACCTTCATGGCCAGGAGGGGCTGCACTACGATGGTCGCTGCCCCATCGAAAGGTCTGGAGGTCCCAGGAACAGATACCACAGGCCGCTTTGGAGACCTGGATTTCACCAGGCCCAGGCTCTGCCACTTCGATGTCAGTGATGTCGGCGCCACCACCGGGTAGATATTTTACATTGCGTGCATCAGACATGATCCGCTGCTTTCTCGGCTTGAATGTGCGCCCACCCTACGGCCGTTACGAACCGGACGCAAGCCCACAGTCTGTCTGCTATGCTGAAGCTGCGCCAAGGGCTTTTAGATATTGGCAACAAAGGAACGACACGATATGGCGTATGCACACCGACCTCGCATCCTCGATGCCGATACCCACATGATGGAACGGCCGGACTGGATTGCTGAATTCGCAGATCCCTCTATTCGTGATCGGTTGATGCCGTTTGGAGGGCCGAACAACACAGCCGGGCTCCGATTCGTCGAAGATGCGATTAAACGTTTTGATGAGCGCCAAAGTGACGCTGCGGTTGCAGCGAAAGCGGAAGCGGACTTCCTGTCAATGAAGCAAAAAGGCTGGCATGGTTTGGGTGCGTTTGACGCTGCAGAGCGCAAACGTGTGAACGACCTACTTGGATTCGATGCATACATCGTGTTTCCAACCGAAGCCTTCAATCAGGTGATAGCTGCCAAGGAACCTGATGTGTTTGTCGGAGGGGTGCGCGCTTTGAATAGAGGGCTCGAAGCGTTCTGTGGTGAAGACCCGCGCATGATGGGAACCGCATACGTTCCCTTCGGCACTGGCCCTGAACAAGCCAGCCAGCTTCTGGAGGAAGCTATTTCCGCCGGGTTTCGAGTCCTTCTAATTGACACCGTCGCGCCTGAGGACGGAATTTCATTTACCCATCCCGACTACGATCCGTTGTGGGCGAGAATTCAGGACGCGGAACTGTCCTGCGTGCTGCACATAGGTGCGCAAGGCGGTCCTTATCGCGCCGTCCCTAAATCGTTCCTCAATAACAATCGTGAACGTGGCGGCGGTGGCGAGGGTCCATCTCATGCTCTGGGTTATATGGGGATGCCCTTTAATGCCGAACTGTTTCTTTCCGCCATGATCTTCGACTGCGTACTTGAGCGGTTTCCACGACTGCGGATTGCGGCGATCGAACTCGGTGCCTCGTGGATCATTTCCTGGATGAAACAAATGGATCAGGCCTATAAGGCATTTCGCAAACGACAAGACTTGTCACACCTTAAGTTACTGCCTTCTGAATACGCATTGAGACAGGTCTGGATTACCGCCTTCGCAGGAGAAGACATCGGCTGGTTGCTTGCGCAGGGTGCCGGGACACAACTGATGTTCTCATCGGACTATCCTCACCATGAAGGTACGGATGACCCTATCGGCCGTTTTGAAAGCACTATGGAAAATACAACTGACGACTTGAAGGACCAGTTCTATACGAACAATTTTGAACGCTTTATGGGTCCAGAATTCGCCGTGTCTAATCACTATTCAGTCGAGGCAAATGCATGAGTTTCCCAACCCGGCTGGAGGACATTACGCCCGAGTGGCTCTCCGATGTATTTGGCTCCAAGGTCTCCTTCACACTGGAAACTTTGGGTGAGGGTCCAGGCTATGTGTCTGACATGACACGGTTGAACCTCTCTAGCGATGACAGTAGCGTTCCACGTAAGGCTATCGTCAAGGTAAATCCTTCCTTCGAAGGTGCCAATGAAATCGCCAGACGATATGCCCTATTTGAGCGTGAAGCATTGTTCTACAAGGAAGCCGCGGCAGCTACACCTATACGCACACCACATGTCTATTTTGCGGATGCTGATGTCGCCAATTCGCGCGGCATTATACTGATGGAGGACTGTTCGTATCTGGAAACTCGGCCTTCCGTCAGCGACACGCCGCCAACGCCAAATGAAATAAGAAGTGTCATGAACAGTGCTGCACGCCTGCATGCCTATTGGTGGAACCGCGATCCAGGTGAGTGTCCCTGGGCGATGACACCTGACGATGCCCTATTTCAGACGTTTATGATGGACTGTGCAGAAGGTTGGCCGGCTTTCACTAACTCGGAACTAATGGCGCTGTTGCCATCAGACGCTCAGGCGCTCGCCGAACGATTGCCTGAAGAGTTTGGACCCAAAATGCTGAAGGCCATGCCAAGAGACCGGCTGACCTTGTGTCACCTCGACTTCCATATCGACAACATGTTCTTTGAACCTGGTGCAGACGACCCGATCGTTCTCTTTGATTGGGCTGGTGCGAGCTGGGGACGGGGAACCAACGATATTGCCTACTTCCTCGGGTTTGTTCTCGATCCGGAGACCAGGCGAGCCAATGAAATCGAAGCGCTGAATCACTATCACGAAACGCTCGTCGCAAACGGTGTCACTGACTACTCACGCGATGAGCTGACGACTGACTACAAACTGGGCACTCTCTTTGCACTTTGGGTGGTTCCGATCGCAGTCGCCAATCTCGATATGTCCAGTGACTATGCTCATAAATTGATCAGCAATGTCGTTACCAACAAATTCTCAGCGGCGCTCGACCACGGTGCGACGGAGATTCTGGACTCGTTATGAATCAAGCTCCCAGTCGAACGCGGCGGTCAACCGCAAAAATACTTGTTCTTGTCGCACTCTCTCTGTAGGAGCTTGACAATTCCAAAGTCAACAAAGAAGGCACCATTGGCCTGTCCATGAAGCCACGACATTCAACAAGGGTTTTTCTCCAGCGACTGCGCAACACCCTGTACTCTCCGATACAAAGCACCATCTTATCCAATGAACTAAATCATCGGTGAGGCCAATGGATAAGCTGCGATCGAGCTCCATATCCTCGAAAAAACTAGGGCTCACCCCTATTGACCTCATTGAACAGAGTAGAAAGTATTTCGGCGGAAAACTCGTGAAATTCTCCGAGTGATGGCGATTCGAACTTGCGAATAGTGACCCAAGCGAACAGGTAACCGTCACTCGCACGTTTCGGATGTACTGCAAGAATGCTAAGAACACGTCCCTATGGCTGTTGCATTTTCTGCAGTCGCCGGACATTCTGGAAATCAAAAGATTGGAGAATTACATGACCAAAAAACGTTGCGTCGTCGTCATGTACGACACACTCTGCCGGCATTTCATGCCCACCTACGGCAATGAGTGGATCAAGGCGCCAAATTTCGAGCGTCTCGCGAAACGCAGCATCCAGTTCAACAACTTCTACGTAGGCTCGATGCCATGTATGCCGGCGCGCCGTGAGATGCATACCGGGCGCTACAATTTTCTCCATCGATCCTGGGGCCCACTGGAACCGTTTGATGATTCCATGCCAGAAATCTTAAACGCTAACGGCGTGCACTCCCACAAGGTCACTGATCACCATCACTATTGGGAAGACGGTGGCGCCACATACCATCAGCGATATACGACCTTCGATCTCGTCCGTGGTCAGGAAGGCGATAAGTGGAAAGGTGATGTAGCAAAATTGAGGGATCCGCTCTACGGCGCTGACAGATGGCCTGAGTCGCAACGCTTCCCGATGATGAAGCAGGACAACATCAATCGCGAGTATATGGATCGCACCGAACTACAGCCCCAATACAAGACATTCAGCCTGGGACTGGAATTCATCGAACGAAATCACGAGGCAGACAACTGGTATCTGCAAATTGAAACCTTCGATCCCCATGAGCCGTTCTTCACGCACCAGGAGTTCCAGGAACTCTACCCACACGAATACGACGGCCCGGCGTTCGACTGGCCACCGTATCGCGAGATCCGGGAAGACGACCAGACCATCGCTCACATTCGATACATGTACGCTGCCCTAGTAACGTTCTGCGATCAGCAGCTCGGCCGAGTGCTTGATGCGTTCGATCGATACAACCTATGGGACGACACCATGTTGCTGGTCAACACCGACCATGGTTTCTTGATGGGCGAACACGACTGGTGGGCCAAAGTCATGAATCCCTTCTTTCAGGAAGTTGCCCATATTCCTTTCTGGGCCTTCGATCCACGTATGCCGGAGTGTGTGGGGAAATCGCGCGAATCACTGGCCCAGACCATCGATATTGCACCGACCGTGCTTGACTTCTTTGGCATTGACCGACCTTGGGGCGCTCAGGGACATACCTTATCTGCGAGGATGCAGGGCGATGACCCAGCGCGTGACGCTTCGCTCTTTGGCGTCATGGGTGGGCACGTGAACGTCACGGATGGCAGGTACACATACATGCGGGCGAACGTCACCGATGACAACACGCCACTCTACGACTACACATTGATGCCAACCCACATGAAGGCGCCTTTCTCGCCCACGGAACTCCAGCGGTGGGACAAAATCGACGGGTTTGATTTTATGAAGGGATGTCAGATCATGAAGATCCCCACGAGGACACCACCGGCCATGACCTCCAAAGATAACCCGATGGGCAGAGCCCGACTGTCAACGTTACTATTTGATGTGCAGAATGATCCTGCACAAATCAACCCGATAACTGATGACAGTATCGAGGCACGCATGATCAAACTTATGCTGGTTGAAATGGCGCGGAACGAGTGTCCGGAAGAACAATATGAGAGATTGGGACTCCCGACTCCGAAACGCATAGGCAAAGGTCACGGTAACGATTTGATTGAGCTACCCTCGGATGAAGCAATCAAAGCAGCGTGTGTCCTTGGAACCGCGGCAGGTAAAGAGGCAGCTGAACATGGCGGAGAGGGCTTTCCGAAACTCCCATTCCATCCCCGGCAGCAGTTTCCGAGTAACTTGAAGATGCGACCAGGCTATGTATTCAGTCAGGGTAGTGAGGAAATCACGACCTAATATCGCCAACCATCCAGGACACCACGATAGCCATCAAAGTAAGGGCTTGCTGCAATAATCCGGCACCCCGACCTCGTATTCGTTTTGAAGAAAACCCACCAGATCAGTGAGTTCTTACACTGTCAGGGTCTTATTATGGTTTCTCATCACAGATTCTCTGGCTTTGATCTGAGTTACCAGATCGTTTCCTCGCGATCACTTGCGTGTCGGATTGATGATGCATGTAACCAGGCTAACTTCGGTCTTTACCCGTGTAATCACGCAGACCAGCTAAACGTTCAATTTCTGTGCAACACAAGGCACATGACTGACCAAATGGCGTTCATTACATTTCGACAGAATGAGGTTCGCGCTTCTAACAGTCGTATCATGGGGGGTAGATTGAAGACAAGCCCTGTCGGTTTAAAGCCAATACAGGACAGGCAGGGCGACCTGGTGAGAGCGAAAAACATTTTGTGGAATATTAACCTACTGATACAACAGCGACGCCGCTTTCATGCTACGTGACTGAACACGCAGTGTGACGACATGTCTGTCATCTCCATCATAGGCATGGCAGTCGTACCATAGGATCTCTGTCTTTGGGCTCTGGCTTACACAAACCACTTCGCATTCGAGG
>MDTB01112477.1_pt1 | contig 12925 bp, 6 predicted proteins | sample 811161 | NCBI WGS metagenome assembly MDTB01 (sample SAMN05326650, study PRJNA326480) | marine metagenome | isolation source: seawater | place: Mediterranean Sea | collected 2009 | reverse complement strand
ATTCCTGTATCCGGAGACCATCAGTCTAAACTTACCTTAATGTCCGAGTCTCTTCGTAATGATGGGAGGGTTTGGGTTCCCTTAGACAAAGATAATTGTAACAAAAACCCTAATGATATTGAAGAGGAACTGAGAGACTATTTTCTTGAAAGGAAATACCCAAGTTTTGGAAATCTTGCACCTCGAGACATTTCAAGCCGATCTGCAAAAGAAGCCTGTGATGATGGACGCGGTGTTGGACCGGGTGGTCGGGGAGTTTATTTGGACTTTGGAGATGCTATTTCGAGATTAGGAGAATCCGCAATTCGAGAGCGGTACGGGAATCTTTTTCAAATGTATGAACGAATCACGGGAGAAAACGCGTACAATCGACCTATGAGGATTTATCCGGCAATTCATTACACCATGGGCGGGTTGTGGGTGGACTACAACCTGATGACCACAGTGCCGGGATGTTTTGCTCTGGGTGAGGCTAATTTTTCAGATCACGGAGCTAACCGACTTGGGGCAAGTGCTCTTATGCAAGGCTTAAGTGATGGATATTTCGTGATTCCTTACACAATTGGTGATTATCTTGCCAGTACTGGTGCGGGTGTGCTCAGTCCGGATTCTCCTGAAGTGAAAGAATCCCTTGATAAGGTGAGGGGACGGATCGACCAGCTTACTTCTATTAAAGGTAAACGTTCTGCTCGCTCATACCATAAAAAACTGGGTCAGATAATGTGGGAATACGCTGGTATGGCTCGAAATGAAAAAGGCTTGAATAATGCGATTGGGGAGATTCAGGATTTGAGGGATGATTTTAATAAAGAATTAATGGTTCCGGGTTCTGGCGATCGTTTGAATGTCGAGTTGGAGCGGGCAGGCAGGGTGAAAGACTTTTTAGATTTCGGAGAACTTCTTTGTCGAGACGCTCTTGAAAGGAGAGAATCTTGTGGGGGACACTTTCGAGAAGAGTTTCAGACTGCCGAGGGAGAGGCAACTCGTGATGATGAAAATTTTGCTCATGCTGCAGTTTGGGAATATCAAGGGCAGGGAAAAACTCCAAAACGCCACAAAGAAGAATTGCTTTTTGATAATGTAAAATTAGCGGTTCGTAGTTACAAATAACATTTTTTCATGAATCTTACATTAAAAGTGTGGCGCCAAAATGGACCAAAGGATACCGGTCAGTTTGAGACCCATCTAATCGACAAGGTTTCAGAGGATTCTTCATTTTTAGAAATGATGGATCAGCTTAATGAACAACTTCTTCATAATGGTATAGAACCTATCGCTTTTGATCACGATTGTAGGGAGGGAATATGTGGAATGTGTTCACTCACGATTAATGGGTTTGCACATGGCCCTGAGGATTCAACTACAACCTGCCAACTACACATGCGAAAATTTAACGATGGCGATATTATAACCATTGAACCTTTTCGTGCTCGAGCTTTCCCGGTAGTTCGTGATCTAATTGTCGATCGCTCTGCATTTGACAAAATTATACAGGCTGGTGGATTTATTTCCGCTCGTACTGGAAGTGCTCCTGATGGAAATGCGATTCCAATACCGAAAGTAGATGCTGATAAAGCAATGGATGCGGCTGCCTGTATTGGATGTGGGGCATGTGTAGCGTCTTGTAAGAATGCATCTGCGATGCTTTTTACCTCTGCAAAAGCAGGACATCTCAATCTACTTCCTCAAGGACAGGCAGAAAAGGATAAACGTGTGATCAACATGGTCAAGACGATGGATGAGGCTGGATTCGGAAACTGCAGAAATTATGGTGAATGTTCAGCGGCCTGTCCAAAAGATATCTCTTTGGATTATATTGCCAAACTCAACCGCGACCACGCCAAGGCAAAGTTGAAGAAAATTTTCTCCTGATAGTTCTTCACTATTTAGTTGTTTAAGGTTGCGGGCTCACTGCATCATTTGGACAATGTTGCTATATGGCAAATGATGATAAGCAAGTAACCTGGGGGGGTAGGTTTTCAGACCGTCCAGATTTATTGATGCAGATCTTTGGAGAATCCGTCTCTTTTGATAAACGTCTCGCACCTTATGACCTTCAAGGAAGTCTAGGGCATGCATCTATGCTTGCTCATGTGGGTCTGCTTACGGAAGCCGAATTTTCTGAAATCAGATCGGGAATTGAGGAATTAACTGAAGAAATTAAATCGCCAGAATTTTCTTGGAAACTTGAATTGGAAGATGTTCACATGAATTTAGAACAGGCTCTCCTTGAAAAAACTGAAGTAGCAGCGAAACTACATACTGGAAGAAGTCGAAACGATCAGGTTGCCACTGATATGCGTCTCTTTTTTAAGGATGCCTGTGCTCAAATGAGAATGACATTAGAGGGTACAATGCTTACAATACTCACTTTGGCTAAACGATATTCAAGTCTGCCTATGCCCGGTTATACGCATTTACAGCGTGCTCAGCCAGTTACTGTCGGTCATCACCTTCTTGCCCATGTTGAAGCTCTTGGACGTGATCACGAACGTTTTTCTCGGGTGTCTGAGCATGCCAATGTTTGTCCACTTGGCTCCGGAGCGATTGCAGGAAGTACTTTGCCGTTAGACCGTGAATTTGCTGCCAAAGCTCTTGGTTTTGTGGATACAAATGGTGAGCCGTTAATCACTCCCAATGGTATGGATGCGGTTGCTGACCGGGATGTATTTTTGGAGTTTTCTATGGCCTGTGTCACCTGCTCACTTCATCTTTCAAGGTTGGCGGAAGATGTAATTCTTTGGAATTCAACAGAGTTTGGATTTATTAATCTGCCAGACTCCTTTACCACGGGTTCTTCCCTTATGCCCCAAAAGAAAAACCCTGATTGCTTTGAACTCATACGTGGGAAAACCGGAAGAATTGTCGGTAATTTGCAAAATCTCTGTGTTGCCTTGAAAGGATTACCCCTCACTTATAACCGAGATTTACAGGAAGATAAGCCACCAGTTTTTGATTCATTTGACCAGCTTACGACCTGTCTGGCTGTTGTTGCTGGTTCCTTGAGCGGATCAAGTTTTAATGAAGAGAAGTGTCGGGAAGCTGCCTCTGATCCTTTGCTTTTGGCAACTGATTTGGCAGACTACCTGGTTGAGAAAGGCGTGGCATTTCGATCCGCGCATCATTTCATCGGCGAATTAGTCGCGTTGTCTGAAAAGCAAAATATTCCTCTACCGGAATTGGATCAGTCTGAAGCCATTGAGATCTGTCCTGCATTGGGAGAAAACTGGCGCGATGTGTTTGATTTAGATCGTGCTTTCAGAATGCGAGAAAGACCAGGAATGCCTGGTCCGTCTCAAATCAAAAATAGGATTACTCATTGGGAAAATGTATTGGGCTCTTAATTAAGCGATGTTTTTTCTAAGGGCCAGTTTTTGGATCGGTCTCTTACTATTTTGCTCAACCGGTTGGTCGAGAGTATGGACAACTGCTTCGGGAAGTAAGTCTGAAGGTGAACTCTTTGAGGTGCTCGGTGACCGAATAGGTTTGTTAATCAAAGGCAGGGAATATCATTTTTCATTATCCCGTTTTATTCAGGCGGATCAAGATTATGTCCGTAGGTGGAAAATGGCTCCCCGTTGTCCAGCCTGTTCAAAAACATTGGGAACCCGAACAATTGATGCAGGTGGTGTGAAATATCATACTTCCTGCTTTCGTTGTATGGTATGTCGGTCCGGGTTTCGGGGGGGCGACCAGTTTCGCCGGGATGCATGGAATGGAATGGTTCATGTTAAACATTTCCAGTCAACTGGACTGTGTGGTACATGTTCTAGAATATTTGTGAAAAAGGAGGCACATCCCAAACAATTTTTTGCGGATGGTCGAATGAGCTGTGTTACCTGTTTAAAAGATGGTGTGTTTGACACAGAAATTCTGAATGAAGTTGAGGATCGGGTCTGGCAAACATTAACCCGTATTGGAATTTCAAAACCGAAAGGTAGGCTTTCAATCCGTTTGGTGGACCGTGGATTACTCAATAAAGAAGCTTTAAAAATAAATGCCCGTGGGAATTTGAGGGGATTAACTCTTACAAAATATAAAATTATTCGAGGTGGCACAAACCCCGGAACCAGTTTTGATCACCGTATCTATGTTCTTTATGGACTGCCTTATATTGAATGCGAATCAGTATTGGCTCATGAATTTGCTCATGTATGGCTTAATGAGAAGTTTATCGAATCAACCCCTCCAGTGGTGGAAGGCTTTTGCAACCTGGTTTCTTCTGCAGTACTGGAAAAAGAAAAAAGCAAACTTGCCTCTATCTTATTGGATAATTTACAAAATAATACCAGCCTGGCTTATGGAGTCGGTTATCGTAAAATGAAATCGAACCTGGCTCAAAAGAATTGGCCTACATTACTTGCAGAAATGAAACAAAAATCCAAATCCCCAAAGCTAAAATGAAAATTGATTCACACCATCATTTTTGGAAATACGATCCGGTCGAATATTCCTGGATGAATGAAAAAATGGGTATTCTTAAACAAGATTATGGCCCCGAAGAACTTAACAAAGAGATTACGGAAGTTGGGATTGACGGAGCAGTTTCAGTGCAGGCTTCTCAATCAATGAAAGAAACTGACGATTTACTTTTTTATGCCCAGAATCAGGATTTCATTAAGGGGGTAGTGGGGTGGTTCCCATTGGCAGATGCAATGGTAAAAGGTGAATTGGAACGCTATGCAGAAAATCAATTGCTCAAAGGGGTTAGGCATGTGGTTCAGGATGAGCCCGATGATCGATTTATATTAGGTGCTGATTTTAATCGAGGGGTCTCTCTTCTCAGGCAGTTCAATTTAATTTATGATATTCTTATTTATGAAAGGCAATTATCTGCTTCGATTGAATTTGTCGATCAGCACCCACAACAAATTTTTGTTTTAGATCACATTGCCAAACCGAGAATAAGTGACAAGTCTTTGGAACCGTGGAAAACTCAGATTTATAAATTAGCCGAGCGAGAAAACGTCTCCTGTAAACTTTCGGGTATTGCTACCGAGGCGAATTGGAAAGAGTGGAATGAAGAGGATATATTACCTTACATGGAAATCGCGCTGGATGCATTTGGACCTAGTCGGATGATGTTTGGTTCTGATTGGCCCGTTGCCCGTCTGGCGGTCGAGTATGGACCTTGGGTTTCTATTTGCAGGTCTTTTATTTCCACTCTTTCTCAGGACGAGCAAACTTTGATTGAAGGTGAAGTTGCGACTAAGGTATACGGCTTAAGTTAACCCGTTCTGTTCAACGCTGATAGATGGGAAGGTAATGATATTTAACCGCTAGGGCGAGCATGGCCATGGAAGTTGAGTAAATCTCACCTGCACCGGATTCAGACCCTCCGCCCTGCCAGGCACCATTATCTTTTTGCATGGGCAATAAAATTTCTTCAACCAGCTTTCTTGCTTTATCAGCATGTTCATCTCCTCTTTGGTACATCGCCTGTGCATAATAATATGTTCCATAAAAGAAAAATTTTCGGTTGGTTTTCGGTTCATTTTCTAAAAGCCAGTCAGCAGCACCTAGGACAAAAGGCGATTCATATTCACCACAGACCTGCATAGCGAGAAGACCGGCGGCAGTGGTTGTATATTCTGGATGACCACCAGGCTGGTACGCGAATCCGGATACTTTATTAATTGGATTTCCCTCTTGATCGATTTTCGATTTGTAGGACCTTTTTAAATATTCAATCGCGTTAGTGATTGCCTCCGTGGGTACTTCTAAACCTGAGTTTTTTGCTGAGCGCAAGGCCATGAGTTGCCAAATCGATACAGAAAGATCTGCGTCTCTGGAATCCGGACTATATCGCCAGCCACCCTGTTGCTGAGATTGATTTTTAGGAACTTTTTGGGAACGGAGAATAAGGTTGATTGCAAGTTGGCATTTTTTTCGGATCGCACTATCCACTTCTTCATCGATTCCCATTCCTAACATTTCAGCCAGAGTTAAAGTAACAATTCCATGGCCATACATTCGACCTCCCCGTTTCCCAAAATATCCGATCTCGTTTTGGTTCTGTTCAAGAAGTAAAAAATCAAGAGCTTGTGACATTGCCTTTCCCGTTTCATTAGGATGAATAGGCAGGTGGCCAACTGCGGCTAGGGACATAACCGCCAATGCGGTTATTGCAGTTGGGTTGCTCCGATCGTAGATTGCCCCGTTTTCTTTTTGTTTGCTTAAAAGAAATTGAATTCCCGAGTCTATAGCCTGATCAACTTCGTCCGGCTTGAATGGATTTTCCCATTCCTTTGCTTCGGTAATTTGCTCATTTGAATCTTCCCCAAATAGTAAAATGGTCTGGTTGAAAAATAAGGATGCACAAAGAGTGAAAACGATTTGAGGTTTTAAAAATACCAAATTCATTTTTTATTGGTCCTCGCTTTTTGAGACATTGCTTGAAAGTAAGCCTGTACCTGGTTTCGATAGCTTTCAGAAACTCTTTCCCTTTTTGCTTCCATTAAATCCTTTGCCAACTTTGGGGGTAATTTTCCCCAGTCCTCCTCAATTTCTGTATTCTCAAATGCGGGAAGTTCTCCCACTTCTGGAACTGGAATCTCCTGATATTGGTCGTCGCTTGAGTTCAATTGATTTCCTTTTGCTTCAGCTAAAATGATATTAGACCTTTGTTGAGACATTGCCTGAGCATGAGCTTCGGTTGCTTGCTGCAGGGCTTGTAATGCTTGTGTGAGCGTATGGTTTACATTACCCGAGGAAGATAATAATCCACTACCTCCGGTCCCTAGGCCATATCCGGGTATCCGCTCTTCAGTTTCAGCAGGAATAGCATCAGCATAGCCTGATTCATCGGGCGATGTCGATTCGGGTTTTCCAGCTTCTGCAGGTTCTCCAGTTCCCTGATCTCCATTTGATGGAATCGACTCCGTAGCAGTAAAATCAGAGAATGGATTTTCTTCAGAAAATAAAGCCTGATCCAATGAATCTAGAGCTTGTGCAAGTACTTGGCTGACTTCCGGATCGGAAAATGGAGTGCTCGATTCAAAGGAAGATGCCATCTCATTCAATTCCTGGGATGAAGCGGGGGGTTCAGAAGTTTGTGCATTACCTAAATCCTGCTCATCGAATAGATGTTCTGAATTTTGTGGATCGCCTGACTGAAGATCTTCCAGTGCATCAAGTTGTTGTTCAAGAGCATCCCCCACCTCATTTAATGCGATTGCTGCATTGGGTAGCTCAGAATCGCTTAAATCGGTAATGGTTGGAGATTCTGGAAATTCTTCTAAGAATTCTTTTGCTGCATCGGCTAATTCTGCTGCCTCCTTTGCTTGGCTACTTGCAGAATCTGCCAGTTCAGCCGCTTCTTGAGCAGCACTTTTATCAGATTCTGCTTGCTCATTAGCAGTAGCAAAACCCTCGGTTGCTGAGTTTGCTGCCAATGCTAGCTGTTCGGCTTCTTGTTCTGCAGTTTGTGCGGCACTTTGAGCAGCTTGTGTTGCTTCCGATGATCCTCCTCCCTGCTCCTCGGCAGATGCCGCTACCTGAGCAGCAGCTTCCAAACTTTGGGCTTTTGCATTTGCCTCATTTGCCTCAGTGATAGCCTCTTGCATTTTCGCTTTGGCCGATATTTTTTCTTTTGAGGAAGTATCGGCAAGTTCCTGAGCCGCATTGGCATCATCCGCAAGGGTTTCAGCGAGTTGGGCAAGTTCCTCCTCTGCATGATTTGCCTGTTTACTCAATTCGTTTGCCTGGTCTTCCAGTTCATTAAAAGAGGGATTATCATCTAATACGTCAGCAGTTGCCATTGCCTGCTGGTTCAGCGCTTCTGCTACTTTTTCATCACCTGTCGGATTATCTGCTTTTAAGTAAGCGGCAAGTTCTTCTGCTGCTTCAGCCAAATCATTTAATTCGTTCGCCAATATCTGGTTTTCCAATGCTTGTCCAGTTTCCGGAAGCTCGTTAAGGGCCACCTCTTTTGTCGCCTCAGCAACATTATCAAGGGTATCACTACCTTCCTGATTATCCAGTCTTGCTTCGTGCCTGGCGGCCCGAGCTAATTCCTCAGCTGTGTCAAAAGTATCTTCTGCTAATTGCTCTTGGTTTTCTTGTGCTTCTGCAAGGAGTTCAGAATTCCCCTCTGCCTCATTGGTAAGTTGATCAAGAGCTTCTGCAATTTCCTCAGCTTTTTGTTGAAGTTCTTTGGCTTCTTTGGATGCTTCCTGAGCAAGCTCTGCACCTTTTTCACTGGCCTGCTTTATTGGTTCTTGTTGAGACTCGTCAGTAAGAGCTTCAGCAAGATCAGCTGCTCCTTCTGCCAGTACGGTTGCCTCTGCTGCTTCTGCCTTTGCTTGATTAGCTTCTTCCTGTGCGAGTTCAAAAGCTTCAATTTCTTCAGCTGCCTGCTGTTCAGCAATTTGGCTCTCTTCTTTGGCAGATTCAAAAGATTCTATCTCTTTGCTCAAATCATTTTTGGTGTTTTCGAGATTTTCCTGTAAGGTTGGATCATTCGGTGATTGATTGGCAATTTCCTCAGCTTTCACTGCAGTTTCTTTGGCTTTAAGTACTTTTTCTTGCGCTTTTTTCTCAGCTATTTTTTTAACCAAAGCTTCTTGTTGAGCTTTTTGGGTTTCTTGTTTCTGTTCTTCTGCAAATTCTTCAGCAATTTTTGCTTGAGTCTGCTTTTCTTGAGCCAGAACTGCTTCTTTTTCTGATTGCTGCTTGGCCGATTCAGGAGTGAGTTCTGACTGAGCTTCGAGATTAGTAGCAAAATTTTCCAAATCCTCCGCCGTGCTTTCTAATGTTTCAGCGAGTTCTTCAGCCGCTTGTTTTAATTCCTGGGTGTCAGGTTTTTGCTTTGCTGTTTGCTCGGTCTCCTCGGCCTGTTCTTTAAGGGAATTATTCAGGTTTTCCGTTTTCTTTGCAATTGCTTGTTCTTTTGCTTGTTCTGCCTGTTCTTGAATTGGATTGATTTTTTTATCGGCGAGTTTTTGAGCATCCTGAGCAAGTTCTTTAAGTTGATTAGCAAGTTCTTCTTTTTTCTTTTGTAATTCTTTATTTTCCTTTTCAAGTTCCTCAACGAGGTCATCCTCTTTTTTAACCGCTTCTTCCAGTTGTTTTCGTGCATCTTCAACAGTATCTTGGCTCAGATCAGAAAGTTCGCGTTGCATAGCTTGGTTTTGACCGAGCTCCTTTTCCAATTCTTCGATTAATTGATCAGGGGCAAGCTGAGCGAGATCGGCTAGTCTTTCCGCCTGGGCAAATTGTTCTTCAATTTCTTCCCCCACCTCAAGCTGATTTTCCAACTTCCTTAGTTCATCTCGGGTTTCCTCCACAGATTGCATGCGTTCTAATTTTTCAAAGTGTTCTGCAATCAAATTTAATTCTTCAATAAGTTTTTCTTGTTCCTGTATTGTATGATCACTTTCTTTTTTGATCTCTTCTATGGTTCGTGCATCGGCTGCCTGGCTGAGTTTTTGTTCAATATCCTTTTCTCTCTCTTCAATAATGGCAGCGGCATCATCTGAATCCCTGGCAATTTCACGACCTTCCTGATCAAGCAGGTTTTGAATATTTGCTTCCTGCCTTAAGGCTTGAGCAAAACTCTCTATTGAGGCCCCAATATCCACCTGTTCTTTTTCCAGGTTTTCTAATTTTTCCAGTTTGTTAACCAATGAATCTTCTTCCGTTTGAACCGCATTCACTTTGTCTTTTTGTTCTTCCGTTTCTTTGGCAAGTTCCCTCGCTAATTCGGGTAATGTGGGTGCTAATTGATCTATCAATAGTCGTGCGTCCTTAACATCTTCTTTGATCAAACTGATTATTTTTTGCAGATCCTGAAAGACCAGATCTGCATTTTCCAGAACTGAGTTTTGTTTATACTCTGTTGATTTGATCCGTGCCTGCATTTCACGAATTACTTCTTTACGATAAGATTGATTGGGTAGTTTTTTTATAATCTCAATCGCCTCTTTGGAAACTTGATGATGGTTCATCATATCAAGACATGGTTTCCAAATGGATTCCACTCGGCCCCACTGTCTTGCATATTCTGAACCTGACCATTTGGATGATTTTCCATATTCCTGTTTCATGAAATAAATCACTTGTTTGGCAGATCCAATAAGGTCGTGTTGAAGTAACAAAATTTGAAAAGACCGTCCGAGCCGGTTGGATTTTTCTGACAAGGAAAGAAGATCATTTGAAGAATTGATATCTGCAGACCTGATTTCCTGTAGGAATTGAATAAGTGCTCTTCCAGTTTGTCCCGCATCCTTTACAAAACGCGAGTTCTGGTCTTTTCTTGTTTGTTCAACCTCCGACCGCATCATTGTTTCTGCAATCAATGTATTAATTTTGCCTAGCAGATCATTAATGTCGTTGGGAGACTTAGCTCGTTTACTTCTAAGCAATTTATCCCAATCTCTCTTTAGCTCATCCCAATGGAGATGAATTTTTTCAAGATTCCAATAAAGCTCTTCGGATTTTTTCTTAAAGGATTCTCGTGATTTTGATGCCAGTTTTTGTTGGGTTTCTTTAACTACATTCCGAATGATCTTCTCCCAGGAATCGATCTGTTTTTTGAGTTCACTCCTATCAATATTTTCTTCGCTCAGGGCGTTCATTAATTTCTCCTGTTCTGTTTTAACCTTTTTGAGATTGGATGATCGTTGCCAGTCCCGGGAATATAAAAGCGCATCAGAGATTGGGTTCCATTGATTAAGGGCAACCTGCTGTCTTCTCACAAGAAATGAAAGGGCTTTCTTTTCTTCTGTATCCTTTATTAGTTCCTCTTGTCTTTCATGCATTGAATTTAGGAAGGAAAGTGCCACAATTTCTGAATGTTGATTGAGTAAATCCTGAGCTACATTCCGAATATTTCCGGACATAGATCTTCTCTTACTAGAGATTCTGGACAATTCATGAGTCCTCGCTCGTAATCGATTTTTATCAGTTTCGAATTCGATCGAATTCTCAGTTGTCTTCCACTGTATGGCTGAAGTTTTTGAAATTTGGCCCATTGCTTGGCCAAGCATAGAAACTTCATATGAATCGGCACCCCTTGGCATTCGCAATAGCGCTTTCAATGTATCCATGTACCCAACCTCGGTGGTAACTTCCAATTCGCTTTGAGTTTGGCCGGTTTTTTCGAGCAGTGTGTTGGAATTAATTTTTTCCTGCTGTAATTCTTTGACGGTTGATTGAAGATTTTTTTGAGACTGGGCAACTTCTGAATGAACGGTTTCAAAGTGTTCAACAATTTTCGCCCGTTCTTCGAGCAGTCTGAGTTCACTTAAGTTAAAGTCTCGGGAAACAATGGAAAATTGAATGGTTTCAGTTTCTGCAGATAAACCTTTTAAATCATATGCTTTGAGTTTAATAAAAGCCTGCGTTCCATGCCTTAGCTTATGATTTAACAAATCTAAATTAAACTCTACAGCAGAGGATTGCATTCCTCTTGGGTCCAGAAATTCTGGAATTGCAAAGGCCTGCCATTTTTCACGATTTTTTTTGATTTGATATTCGATTCGGGCTAATCCGAGATCGTCCTTCGCATAGGCCGAGAAAGTAAGAAGGTCATTGGGTGCCACCAGCATGGCCCGTTCCTTTGGTTCGACCCATTGAATAGCAGGAGCTAGGTCGGGTTTGACAGAAATCTCGAAAAGGGAAGAAGGACGCCCTTTCCAATTTAAAGACTGATCCAGCAAATTCTTTATTCGATAAGTTCCTGGGTTAGTTAATTTTATATAAGTTTGAAGAACCAGGCCATTTGAGCTTGGAATAATTTCTCTTTTCTCATCATCTTTTTCGACCCATTGGAATTCATAAGTACCGGATTTTACTGACTGGCTTAGGTTAGCTGATATTTCGACCACGGTTCCTTCCCATGCTTCAACATCTCCGTGATTTTCAAGCGTTTCGTCGGATTGAAGTTCTGTATATGCCGGGTAAGTGAAAACTTTACGGAAATTCTTGATGTGCGGACGGGTACCCACATCCATTTTTCGCCATGCGGTCTGTGGAGATTGATCAATCAATATCCGAAATTCAAATTGAGTATTTCCAACATTGTAATCTACGAAAAACTTCCCTTTTTCTCTCTTCGAAAGGGCAAGCTGCTCTTTTTTATCAAAAGCTTTGGTCTCCAGAGTAACATTCTGATAAGTAATCCCCTCTCTTTTGGGTTTTACCAGAGTCACAAACCGAAGAGGCTCATTACTTGGTGTGCGGGTTACATTTTCATCAGGTGATAAAATACGAACATCAAAATGGGTTACCGGTGGAAGGTTGGACCCGGGAAACATAGCTCTTTGCATCAGTAATTTTAAATCACTACCAAAATCCGGGATTTGCAGAAGACCTAATGTGAGAATTACCAATGCCAGAGTACCAGTAAACCAATGTTTTAGTCTTCCAATTGGAAGAATGCTTTTTATATCAATCTTACTGGCTTTAGTGGCTGCCTGTTTTTGAACTAGTGCCCGAAAGATTTCTGAATCAACGGCAGATTGAGTGGGCATTCCCAATTCAACCGCAGAGAGTAAATCCTCCTGTAAATTAGGAGAAGATTGTTCAAGTAACCTGGCCAGCTTTCTTGAGCTTGGTAACTGTAAAAGTGGGTGAATACAGGATTTCCAAATCATTACGATTACAAAAATATAGCCAGTAATAGTCAGACCACTCCGAACCTCATTATCCATACGGGCGTTGGATAGATAATCAATCAATGCGATAATAACAAAGGCACCAAGAAAGCTCAGAATACCCGAGCAGAAACCCCTTAAAAGAATCAGGTTCCTTCTGCGGATTTGAAAATCATTCAGTTTGTTCTCAACGACTGGGTCTATTTTTGAATTCATGGGATCGGTTCTATTTGAGATTACAGCATACCAGCTCGTTTGCGGAGGAACATTTCAAGGGCGAGTAGAAAGACCACAAAGCCAAGCCAACCAAAGCTTTGCCATAGAGTGAT
>MDTB01097501.1_pt1 | contig 12926 bp, 8 predicted proteins | sample 811161 | NCBI WGS metagenome assembly MDTB01 (sample SAMN05326650, study PRJNA326480) | marine metagenome | isolation source: seawater | place: Mediterranean Sea | collected 2009 | reverse complement strand
TATTATAGTAGCATGACTCGACATTCTAAAAAGGATAAATATGAATCTCCATCACGTATTATTGGTGTTCAATTTAGTATGCTATCTCCAGATGAAATCAGAAAAAATTCTGTTGTAGAAATTACATCTGGCGATACATACAATAATAATAAACCGGTTGTTGGTGGATTGTTTGATCCTAGAATGGGTGTATTAGAACCAGGTCTTATATGTCCAACAGATGGGTTAACATACATTGATACCCCTGGGTATTTTGGTCATATTGAACTTGCTCGTCCAGTATTTTCCATTCAACATATGAAAGACATATTAAAAATATGTCGTTCTGTATGTTTTAAATGCAGTAAATTACTAATTAATAAAAAGCAACATTGTCATATTTTAACAAAAACCAGCAACGAACGGTGGGATTATGTTTCCTCTTTAACATCAAAGACAATCAAACGATGTGGTGAACACATTGATGATGGTTGTGGTTGTAAACAACCTGATAAAATTAAGTTGGAGGGTATGGCAACCATCACAGCAACATGGGACAATATTGATACAAATGACGAAGGTGGAGATCAAAAAGTTACCATGAAAATGACACCTGAAATTGTCCTAAAAATATTCAAACGTATTTCTGACGATGATATATCTTTTATGGGTTTTAGTCCGGTTTGGTCTCGTCCCAGTTGGATGATTATTGAAGTTTTACCTGTGCCTCCGCCTGCTGTTCGACCTTCTGTTAAACATGATGCACAGCAACGCAGTGAAGACGATCTAACTCATATTTACCGAAATATTATTAAAACAAACGGTATTTTACGTGAGAAGTTAGCAAACAATGATACTCATGCCAATGTAACAGAAGGATGGTATACGATTTTGCAGCATGCTATTGCTATGATTGCAAATAATAAAATTAAAGGCGTAGCACCAATGGCACAACGTTCTGGACGTCCTTTACAATGTATCATGGGTCGTTTGAATTCAAAAAATGGACGTATTCGCGGTAATCTTATGGGAAAACGTGTCGATTTTAGTGCTCGTTCAGTTATTACGGGTGATCCAAATCTATCTGTAAGACAATTAGGTGTTCCTTTAAAAATCGCTTTAAATATTACTAAACCTGTCCTTGTAAATGACCGAAACAATGAATTCTTAACAAAACTTGTGCAAAATGGTCCTGATGAATATCCTGGTGCAAAAATTCTTGAAAGACGAAATGGAGAAAATATTTCCCTTCGTAATGTCGATCGAGAAAGTATCACATTACAAAATGGTGATATAGTACATCGTCATATGATGGATGGAGATGCTGTATTATTTAACCGTCAACCATCACTTCATCGAATGTCTATGATGTGTCATATTGTAAAAATCATGAAAAAAGGTGATACCTTTCGAATGAATGTTGGTGACACTAAACCATATAATGCTGATTTTGATGGTGATGAAATGAATATGCACGTGCCACAAAACGTTTTGGCAGAGACTGAACTACGTGAACTTGCCGCCATTCCTTATCAAACAATCAGTCCAGCAAGTAATTCTCCAATTATTGGTATTTATCAAGATTCTTTATTGGGTTCTTATCGTTTGACGCGTGAAAATATCAATTTCACCCCACGCGAAGCAATGAATTTACTAATGATGTATAATGATGTAAAACCAAAATTATTCGAAAACAAAAAAAAACTGTCTTCTTTCGATGTTTTAACACAAATTATGCCTCCTATGACAATGATTTACAAAAATGAGAAATCATTCAAGGAAGGTAAAGACGACTATGCAACATCAAACCATGTACTTGAATTACGAAACGGTGTTCTTCATCGCGGTCAATTAGACAAATCTGTCATTGGTTCTACAACAAAAGGTCTTTTGCATCGTATTAATAATGATTTTGGTAATATGACCTGTGTAAATTTTAATGATAATCTACAAAATATTGTTACAGAATATTTAAAAACAAGTGCATATAGTGTTGGAATTAGTGATCTTATTGCAAATAAAGCAACACAAAGTCAAATTCTCACAGTCATTGCAAAACAAAAGGGTGAAGTTCAAGAGTTAATTGATAAGGTTCACTTGGGTGTGTTTGAAAACAATACTGCTCGTTCTAATAATTCAGAATTTGAAACATTAGTGAACAATACACTCAATAAAGCAACTGAAGAAGCAGGTAAGATTGGTCGTAATAGTCTTGATCCGAATAACCGTTTCTTGATTATTGTTAATTCTGGATCCAAAGGTTCTCCTATTAATATTTCTCAAATGATTTCCTGTTTGGGACAAACCAATGTTGATGGTAAACGAATTCCCTATGGTTTTGATGGTAGAACCCTTCCTCACTATCATAAATATGATGATAGTCCGGGTGCACGTGGTTTTATTGAAAATTCTTATATTTCTGGTTTAACTGCTTCCGAGTTGTTCTTTCATGCAATGGGTGGTCGTGTTGGTCTAATTGATACTGCTGTCAAGACATCTCAAACTGGTTATATTCAACGAAGACTCATTAAAGGTTTGGAAGATCTTAAAGTGGAATATGACATGACTGTTCGTAACAACAAAGGAAAAGTTATTCAATTTAAATATGGTGACGATTCTTTTGATAGTACTAAAATAGAACGACAGGCAGTTCCTCTTGTTGGAATGAGTATTGAAGATATTTATATGCATTATGATATTGTTGGAATTAACGAACAGCAAAGTGAGTTGTTGTCTGTATATAACCGCGGTGCAATTTCACGATTAAGAAAACAGAAAGCACAGACAGTTGAAAAATGTCGCGATTATATTACCAAAATGCTTAATTACAGAGATAATATTGTAAAAAATGTATTTAAGTACAAGAATGAAAACTCCATTTCCATGCCCGTTGCATTCATGAACACAATTGTCAATGTAAAGGGACAGATGGGACTTAACGCAAATAGCATTGTCGACATTACACCATTAGAGGCATTTGATCTCATTGAAGAGAATTTCGAAAAAATGAATAATCTAAGTTTTGCTCCATTAACAAAACTCTTTGAGGTCATGTATTATTATTATCTTTCTCCCAAAGACCTTATTGTAAACAAACGATTCCATAGAAAGGCGTTGATCGTTTTACTTGATACGATTGCCCTCAAACATCGAGAAGCAATCGTACATCCTGGTGAAATGGTAGGTGTAATTGCAGGACAATCGATTGGCGAACCAACTACACAATTGACTCTTAATACCTTTCATTTATCAGGTGTATCAAGTAAATCGAATGTAACACGTGGTGTGCCTCGAATTGAGGAAATTTTACGTCTTACCAAAAATCCAAAGAATCCGTCATTGACTGTTTACTTGAAATCTACTGACGAAACGGATCAGGATAAGGCAACTGTTTATGCAACAATGATGGAACACACCAAATTAATTGATATTACAAAATCAGTGCAAATTCACTTTGAACCAAACAAAGATACCACTAATATTGACGATGATCAACTTCTCCTTGAACAATATTATGAATTTGAAAAAATGGTCGAAGATTGCATGGATCCAGTTGATGTTCCTGAATTAAATGATCAACTTCAATCAAAATGGTTAGTAAGAATAGAATTAGATGCGGAAACTATGTTGGATAGAAATATTACGACTGATGATGTACATTTCGCTATTTCCAATAGTCATTACGGAAATGATATACAATGTGTGTACTCTGATTACAATAGTGATAAACTTGTGTTCCGTATTAGAATTAACAGTTCCATTCTAAGTAAAAACAAAAAGAAGGGATTTGCATCCACACTTGATCAATCAGATGATATTTATTTGTTAAATAATTTTCAAGAAGCACTATTAAACAACATAGTTCTACGTGGTGTAAACAATATTGAAAATGTTATTGCAAGAAAAATCCAAAATTCGGTTGACAAGGTAGATGATATGCCCATCATGAAGAAAGGTGTATTTGATATAACAGATGAGAAAAATATGCCTATTAAAAAAGAGGATGGCAAGTTTGTTAAGAAAGACATTTGGGTTCTGGATACAACAGGTACAAATCTGTTGGAAACTCTTGCATTGGATTATGTTGACCCAACACGAACCATGAGTAATGATATTCGTGAAGTATTCAATATATTGGGCATTGAAGCAGCACGTCAAATGATTTATATGGAAATGATGGAAGTGATGGAATTTAGTGGTGTATATATCAATTACCATCATTTAGGTTTATTATGTGATCGTATGACCTGTAATCAAAATATGGTTCCCATTTTCCGATCTGGTTTATTAAGTGATAATGTAGGACCTATTTCAAAAGCAACATTTGAAGTTCATACTGAAGTTCTATTAAACGCGTCTAGACATGGTGAATTTGACCATATGAGAGGTGTATCTGCAAATGTAATGTGTGGTCAATATGGAAATTATGGTACTGGTTCTTTCCAGGTAGTATTGGATATGAAGGAAATGGAAAAACTTGATGCATTTGAGGTAGACAGTACCAATATTGAAGATCAAATTGAAAAAGGTTTTGAAAAGAAATCTGCTAAGGAGGACTGTACTAAGTCAGACATTATGATTCAGAACAATATTGCCAACATTTCAAAAGAGAAAACAGATAATATTTGTGATGACGGTTACAATATTGGATTTTAATTATAGTGATTTTAAATTGTAAATAATTCGAATATTTTTTATTCAAATTATTTATAATATAAACCAGTTTAAAGAAAATAAGACATATGTCTTTAACTATGTCCAGTAAGGTCACTGATAATAACTTAGACAATAAGATTAAAACAAGTATTATTGATAGTACAGAAAAGTTTGTAAAATTTATCAATGTACTTTCTCTTGACGAAAATACAGATTTTTATAATAAATTACCTAGTGATGTTCAAATTCGTTTAAGAACGTTAGAAGAAATGTGGAAAAATAACGATAGTGTTGAAGTTAACCATTATTTTGACATGAAGGAGCATCATACTCACATAACAGGATATATGATAAATAATGACAATCTAAAAAATTTGTGGTGGGATTACATAAAAAGTGGCATGGATCTTAGATGTAAAATGTTGGAATTAGTTGATTTAGGTACTAATCTAAGTCAATCATTATATTAATATTCATACATTTTTAAAAAAACGAGTATAAGTTGTATTTTCTTTAAAATGGTTTTAATTGTTGTGATTTTAAATTGTAAATAATTCGAATATTTTTTATTCAAATTATTTTTGTATTATGCTCCATCCCATGATTCATCATATGATATTTTGAATGATTTAATTTTATCATTCCAATTTGTGATACTTCCATTATTACCAAAATATGCATTATCTGAAAAACCTGTCAAACATCTTATATTCCGTGGACCTCTTATTATAGCCCTTTGTCTTCCACCTCCAAAATTTTCCTTACCAAAAACTTCTAGTTTAAGACCTTCTGGTACATTAAGGGAGGAAATGCCACCTCCGCGTGCTTTCGAATAATTTCCTATTCCATATTTTTCTTCCCATCCTCTGAATGGACAATGTTCTGTCATTGTTACTTTAAGATTACATAAGTCCTTATTTGCAATTATTTTACGGTACTTTTTAATAATACCACTTTTTTTATCGTATTGTCTTTGCGCATTATTAACTTTTCTTGTCCAAAATGGTCTTTTTGATGTACACCTATTCTTATCTTCTATTAAATTTTGTTCTCTATCTTCTAAATTATCTAATTCATTATTTAAATTTTTGATAGAAACACTCGTAATATCTCCAAATGCCGATAATTGTTTTTGTAAAGCTGCCAATTGATCTTTATAATTATTCGCCTGAATGGTTAATCTTTTCTTGGAATCTTTTGACCCTTTATAACTATCGATTGTTTTTTCAAGGGACGCAATTTTTTCTTTATACATAACAATTTCTTTTTCTAAACTGTCTATATTACTCCATGTACCGTCATAACTATTTAATTGTAATTTTAATACCTCTAGATCTTTTTGTGTTTTTCCCAATGCATTCCAACATTCTGCACCCGAATCCTCAGTTCCCTTAATTTCATTCTGAATATCTATATTTGTTTCTTTTTCTTTGTTGTATTTATCAACCAAATTAACTAAATTATTTATACCATCTACTTGAATTGTATAAAACTCTTTTTCATTATTCACAATCGGTAAAATAAAATAAAAAACAATAAGAAACAATACACTATGCAATAAATATCCAAAGTCTTTTGTTTTTTCAATAAAAATACCAGGAGTAAATAATATAAATAAGGAAAAAATAAATATATTTGATAAAATATTCATTATTTGTATATATATAAATAATGAAAAAAATAACTATGTAATTTTTACTGTGTAATAGAACTTGACTTAATATTATTACTACTATCTAAAACATATAATTTATCGTTGTATACATAAATATCCAGTAAATTGCCTTGTAACTGATTATTATATTCTTTTAATAAACCTCCATATAAAGGTATATTGTATATTTTGCCATCATTTTTTCCAAGAGCAAAAATAATATCATTTGCAATCACAATTTTTGAAACGGGTAGATTATTCGCAATGACATTACTTGATCCTACACTATTTGTTTCTAATTCTAAATATTGCTTAAATATATGAAAATTTTCATTAATACCAATAATATATGATCCTTTATATTTTAATGTGTGAATAACAAAATATTTACATTTTACTGCATTTAAATTTCTCGTTGTAAACATACCGTTTTTCATTGAAAAATCATAAATATCATTGTTTATTAAACTGTATAATTGTTTGTTTTTTTCACAATAATGTATTTGCTTAAAGTTTGTTAATGGAAATTGATCTTTCTCTGAGGAATATAATGACCATTTGCTAGCTGGATCATTAATTTCTTTCAATTTCCTATAATAAATCCCTCCATATTGGTTAGAAGATGATGTATTTTTTAAAGGTCCTATTCCATATAACACATGTTCATTATTAAATATACCAACTGAAATATTTCCAACGAATCCTCCACTTTTATTTGATCCAATTACAGATGAATTTTGTATTTTTATAAATTTAATATTTTGATCTTTCAAATAGAGAAAACTTGAATAAATATCATTATTTATACCTATACCAATAATTAAATTCTTATATAAAAGAATATTTCGAAGTTTTTGACTTGATCCTCCCGTAATTACCTTAAAACTAGGTGAAATTTTATCAAAATAAAATTCACTTACTGCGGGAAGAAGTAAGTTTTGTTTCCAATTTGCATAATATGATGCATCTAATCTGAATATTGTTAATTTATGATATAAATTCTCATATAAATGGGTAGTATTCAAAAAAGTTGAAAAAGTATCATTCACGTTTTCTTGGATATTAATAGGACTATTATAAACATGTCCTATTGTACTTGGTACATCATTCACAGTATTTCTTTTACCTACAGGAATAATATCTAAACATATGACTTCCCATTGGGCAGATGTTCCTTGTGTATTACCTCCTATGATAGTTATTTTATCTTGGATCGTTATGTACTTTTTCGCAGGATAACTTGGATAACTGTTTAATGAAATTAATTTATCTGTAATTTTACTTGGTATCCATTGAATATTTTCTTTCACAATAGATTGACCACGATTTATAATTGACCCTTGTGCCGTATTATCTGTCATTTGTAAAAAACGTTCTGCAGCACAATTATACAATGATATAGTGGTAGGTGTTCCATCTTTTCCTTCATTTTTAAATACTTTAAAAATAGTTCCATTACTTTCCAAAGTGTTTTGTAATTTTTTCTTTTCACTATAAAATAATTCCAAAGTACCGTCTTTGTTCATCTTTAAAAAACTTTTATGTTCTGGATTATAGAGTGCTAACAATGGTAAATAAGAATCAGATTGATTAAATTGTATACTATCTAATAAGGGGAAAGATTGATACCATGTCCATGAACTATCACTTCTGAATAAAACACTTTTATTATCTTGTGATAAAAGCGATACCAATAGTCCAGAACTACTATTTTCAAAACCATAATTATAACAATGAAAATAGAAATGATTTATACCTTTTGTCAATCTAACTTGTAATTTTGAACCACTGTTATTTTTTGCATTGGGTAATTCTAAAATTTCATTATTATAACTTAAGTCCAAAGTGTTTCGTATTTCAATGTAACAATAACAACCAGATGCAATATACAAATTACATGGTAATTCATCTTCGTTATCTAAGTAATATAAATATTGAAAAACAGCTGAACTGTTCGGTGTAGATACTTTATTAGCATTTTTAGTGAACCATATCCATTTTGCTTCCTGATCAATCCATTGATCATTAATATTCCATGGTGGTATATAATATTTTCCTAACACTTCTACTTTGTTGTCCAAACCTCCACCATTTTCTATACATGTACCCCAATTTACATCTTTTAAAAAGTTTACACAAATAGGTTTAGGTTTTGGACATGTTCGTTCAATTGAAACTTTGGCATCTACCTGTCCACAACATGCAAATTCATCTTCAAAGTGTGCCATACATCCATCTAGTTTTTTAAATGGATAATCATTTGTCTCATTGTTTAATGCAAACGGATTTTCTATTTGTTTTTGATATGCTTCTTCATACGATTTTCCAGCCTTTATCGCGATTTCTTCTCCTCTAGTAGTGTCTTGTGATAAGTTTATCGAATTTTTATTTTCTTCCTTTTCTACTTTATTTTCATTATTCTCTAATGAAACAGTTTCTAAACCACTGCCCAAATCGTTGTTAATTTGTAGATTTTGGTCCTGATTGTAACCAAACAATTTTTTTAATACCCCAACTGCATTATCTACATTTTCGATTTTAATTGTACTTGTTTGCATATTTTCTTTTGTTTGATTTACTAAATCAAAAGTAATGTAAAATAACAAACAAAAAATAAAAGCATATAGTAAATTATATTGTTTATGAAAATAAAATATAAAATTCGGTGTTAATAAAATAAATAAAACAAATATATATGTAAATGTTTGAAAATTCATTTATTATAATATTTCCTTATAAAATTATAATAAATTATTTTTGTTTTGTAAAAACTTCTTTCTTTGGACCTGTAATATAAAGTACTTCAAAATTATTGTCTAATATTACTTTGGATAACGTCCAATTTAAATAAGAACCTCCTATTACCTTGAAATCATTTGTATTTGATATTCTTTCAAGAACCCACTTATTATATGTTTTGTCCTTCCATATATAATTATTTCCAGATTTTTCAATTGTTACATGATATTCAGGTTGATAGTTTCCTTTTATAATTTTATTTTCTAATACATATTCTCCTGTAATGTCACCATCCCATTCAGTATTAGGTTCTTCATTGTATTTTAAATTGGGTATCATGTTAGGATCTTTAATACATTTACCCCATTTTTCGTTTGCTACATATCCATAGCAAAGAGGTCTGTATTTTGGACAAATGTTTTCATCTGGGACGTAGCTGTCTTTTTGTCCACAACAAGGTGTTACTTCGTTATAATTGGCAGCGCAATAATGATTCTTTAATTCCTGTTTATACTGACTTTCATGATCATGTTTCATAAGATTTGAGATATCTATTTCTAATTTATGTTGTCTTGCACCCATCGGCCTCATCACAATGTCAGGATTATCATTTTTTTCAGTTTCTTTATAAATAATTCGATCTTTTTGATTTAAACTTGAATAATCGTCAGGCAATTTTGCGTCTTCTAAATGAATATTATTTACATGTATTTTTTCTTGATTTCCGTACATATCATAAGCATTTAACATTGCTCCTTCTTTTAAAGTAAATTCTAAGACATAAGATGAAAAATATAAAAATAATGAAAACAAAAGTGAATAATAAATATAACTATTTTTCGAACTTTTAAAGAATATATTAGGACTAAATAATACAAAACATGCAAATATATATATTATAATCAATAATTTCATTATAATATACATTGATAAAAATGTTTTAACTTTGATATAAAACGTTTATTATCTACAATATCTTTTACGTCTGATTGTATCTCTTAAAGATTTTATTGTAGGTTCTTGAATATCACGAATATCTTTTAATATGTCTTCTTCTTCTCCTTCTTTTAAACTATTCAATGATTCACAATTATCAATATCAATTAATAAAGTTGATATTCTAGATTGTACAGCACTAATTGAATCATTTATATCATTAATTGAATCATTTGTTTTATTGTATAATTTTATCTTTTCTTTCAAATTAAAAATTTCATCTTCATATTTCCTAATTTGTTTTTGAATATTGTCAATTTCTTTATTTGTTCCTTCGTATTTTTTGATTTCATTTTCTAGATTACTTGCCTCACCCATTAAGGTATTAAGTTGTGTATTTAATTTATCAATAGAATCATCTGTACCAGAATAACTATCCAGTTGATATTTAATTATTTCTAATTCTTTTTGATGTTTACCAAGAGCATTCCAACATTGCGCGTTTTCATTTGATGAATCTGTTCCACCCATATGATTATTTATATCTATTTTTTTAGAATCATCCCCAGAAAACGGTAGTTTTAATAAATCTACTAAATTATTTACACCTTTTACTTCTACATCATATTGTTCGTAATTCTCCAAAGAATAATTCACTAAATCAAAAGTACAAAACAACATGATTGCAAATAAAAATGAATAAAGTAAATAGGTTGTCATATTTTTACTTGTTTTCATTATGAATCCAGGAACGAATAAAATATATAATGTAAAAACATAGATACTTGTTATAAGTTTCATATTTTAATATATATTTAAATATGAAAATATATTTATCATTATAATCGTTTTATGATGTGGATGTTGTAGATGAAGTAGAAGACTCTATTATCGATTTACTACCTAAATTTGGTTTTGGATGAGGATTGTTTGTTACACATTTTCCCCATTGCACACCGTCAATATAATCTGTACAATATGGTTTTGTTATATCACATACATGTTCATCGGGAATATATGCATTTGGTTGTCTACAGCATGGAGTATTTGTACCAAAGTCAGCAGCACATAACTTCTCATGTTGCGTTTTCCTGAAATTAGGAACTAAATCGAAATATTGATTACTATGTTGATGAGATTCTAGTAGTTTAAGTCGATTTACCATACTTTGGTAGTCATAATTTGTAAAATTCGTATAATCATAAGTCGGATTTTCAATTAATTTACTAATATCAGTATCAGCACTTTGAGGTCCTGAAAAAATAATTTCATTCTTATAAGACACTTTTTCTTTTGGTTTATCTTCTTTTTCTAATAATAAATTTCCTAAATTAGATTTTACAACATTTACATCGTATGTTTTGTCATTTTTTTCAAATGTACCAACTGAATTTGGTTCTCTTTGTTTATTTCTGAATAATTTATATGTCATAAAAAGAAGTATGGAAAATACAAGTGCATGTATAAGTGCAATCAATATGTTATTTTGTTTATAAGGAAATTGTAAAATAAAATTAGGAGTTAATAATACAAATAAAGCAAAAATATATATTATAAATAAACTATCCATTATAATATCTATTTATAAATTATTAATAATTTGAATTAACTAAGATATAGGTAATTTTTTTTCACTGCAAGTCCCCCATTTTTTAAATGCAATATAACCATTACAAAACGGTTTATCTTCTCCACATGTATTTTCAAATGGTACAACTGCTGGAGGTTGACCACAACAAGCTGTTGTAGTTTCAAAATCAGCCGCACAATTTATAGGTAAGGGTGCAAAACTAGGTGGTTCTTCAATTGGTTTAACTTCTTCCTTAGGAGGAACAATTACCCACTCTTCGTCGGTTTTATTTTTTATCAGATTCATCCCTAAACCTGCTTTTTCTTTTTCATTAAAGATAATCATAGATTCTTTTTGATGATGTTCATCAGGATGAATATAATCGTAAGTAAAATAAAGTACCAATGCAAAAGCAAATGCTGTTATCAAATGACCTGGTAAATTTTTACCTTTAAACATAAATGCCCGAGAAAGTAATGAATTATTTGAAAATACAACAAATAGAGCAAATAAATATATCACTAAAAACCAATGCATTTTATTATAATATAATTATAATAAAATATGAAAATCTTTATTGATCATTATATGTAATTTTTTCAGTACCACATTTTCCCCATCTTTCAAATGCTACATAACCATTACAATAAGGTTCTAACTCTGGACATATATATTCTTCTGATACGGGTGCTGGAGCTTGTCCGCAGCACGTATCAACACTATTAAAATCAGCAGCACAATAATTTCCCTTCTTTTTTGTTCTTTCATATTTTGGTACATTTACTATTGGACTAATTACCCAACCTAAATCTTCGTTATTTTTTTTATTCAACTTTACAACTGATTTTTTCAAAATTTCTTTTTTCATGTTATCTTTCGCTATTTGATTTTTTTTTTCATCTTCTATTAAACTATCATTTATTGATTTACTTTTATTTAAATCAAATGTATTTTTTACTTTATAATTTTTTATATCACTATCGTTTTGAGGTTGAGAATTCATAAATTGATTTATTAATGAGGAAAGTGATTCACTATTATCATTACCTTTTATTTCAACTGTAAAATTTTCTTTTTCATTAAATAAATGTAAAAATACAAAAACAACTGTAATAAATGCACATGAAATAATTATTCCAATAAATATATCAATATTTTTCATTATATTATATGATGTTAAATTATTTACATTGATAAAATCATAGTACCCCTTTTTCTTTTCTTTAAATCGGAAATTGAATATTTACTAATATTTCGAACAACCAAAACGCCGCAATTGTATAAGGAAAGTTCACTAAATAAATTATGTTTTTTTGATAATAAACTGAATATTGATTGGTCATGACGATGTTCTTGGAAATTCACTACATTTTTTTCAATTGACGGTGAATC
>MDTB01039135.1_pt1 | contig 12926 bp, 6 predicted proteins | sample 811161 | NCBI WGS metagenome assembly MDTB01 (sample SAMN05326650, study PRJNA326480) | marine metagenome | isolation source: seawater | place: Mediterranean Sea | collected 2009 | reverse complement strand
TAAAACAATCCGTAAAGTAATCAATGTAAAGTAAACCCACCTTTTTTTAGGATTATGATGAAAATCGGCTATGCGAGAGTTAGCACGGACGAACAGTCAGAAAGCGCTCAGCTCGATGCTTTAAAAGCGGCGGGCTGTGAGCGTATATATAAAGAAAAATGCAGTGGTAGTTCCAAGCAACGACCAGAACTCGAACGTATGATAGATACGTTGCGGGCTGACGACGTTGTAATCGTACAGCGATTAGACAGGCTTGGTCGTAGCTTAAAGGACTTAATTGGGTTACTTGATGGCTTTAAATCTGAGCAGATTCAGTTTATCAGTCTCAATGAAAACATAGATACAACAACGGCGGTTGGTGAGCTGGCGTTTCATATGATCGGTTCAATTGCTCAATTTGAACGTAGATTAATATCCGAAAGAACCAAAGCAGGCCTTGAAGCTGCGAGAGCTAGAGGCCGAAAAGGTGGAAGGAAGCAAAAGCTAACACCTGCTGATATTAAAAAAGCACAGGCTATGCTGTTGGACCCAAATATGACCAAAGCTGAAGTAGCTAAACATTTTGGTGTTAGCCGGCCTACTTTAAACAAAAGCCTAGCAGATGCTCGTTTAGGAACTGGAAAATACTAATGTAAATTTTTCTAACTATATGCCAAGAGTTTACAGTAACTTCTGAAGAAGCTTTACAAACGAATTCAAAAAAATTAAACCCTACAAGCTAATGGAAGCTAGCAGGTTTATAGGTAAAGGATGTTTAAGGATTTATAAATGCCCATTTTAAATTGGCTCAACAAAGACGAAGCTACTGCGACAGCTAGAAAATGCACCTACAGGCTGCTCAAAGAAATACCTGAACTTTCTTATGGGGATGCTAATAGTGAAAATTTACTGATTCAGGGGGATAACCTTGAAGCGCTTAAAGCTTTGATACCTTACTATTCTGGAAGAGTTCAATGCGTGTACGTTGATCCTCCTTTTAATACTGAACAAGCATTCGACAATTATGATGATAACCTAGAGCATTCTGTATGGCTTTCAACCATGTATCCGCGCTTTGAACTCTTGTACCAGTTCATCAAGGAAGAAGGGACTTTTTTTCTTCACTTGGACGATAATGAAATAGCCTATGCGATTGTTATTTGCGATGAAATATTCGGCAGGAGCAACAGAATGTTTTTATCGACATTCAAGCAAAGCTCAGCATCCGGCCCCAAAGCGATGAACCCTGGTGTAGTTTCAACTTCCAGTTTTGTAGTCTGTTACGCTAAAAACAAATCCAAGTGGAAATCAAATAAGTTACTTGTCCCTACAAAGCGAGATGACAGGTACAACAAATTCATCTTAAACAGAGGTTTGGCAGTCGAAGAATGGGAATTTTGCACATTAAGAGAAGCCTTTGCTAAGCATAGTAATGTTGAAGTAAGAGATCTAAAGAAGAAGTATTTGGATAAGTATGAGGAAAAATTAACAGAATTTGTGCTGGATAATTCAAATGCTGTTATTAGGACAGCAAGAGTTGCAGATAAAGATGTTGGTGATGACGCAAAGCTATCTCTCGCACAATCTCGGGAAATAGCCGGAAGGATATTCGAAGCAAAACGACCTAACAAGCCTTCACAGTATTTTATGAATGGCGAACAAGTAGCATTTTACAGCTCAAAGTCAGCTGAGATAGATGGAGCATTAACAACAACTCAACCTTTGACAAGCATTTGGGATGACTTACTTTCAAATAACTTACATAAAGAAGGTGGTGTTAAGTTCAAAAAAGGTAAGAAGCCAGAAAGTTTAATCAAGAGAGTTATTGAGCTAAGTACATCAGAGTCTGATATCGTCATGGATTCATTCCTTGGCTCGGGAACAACCGCAGCAACTGCGATGAAGCTAAATAGAAAGTTCATTGGTATTGAAATGGGTCAACAAGCAGTAACTCATTGCCAGCAGAGATTAGTTTCAGTAGTAGATGGAGACAAATCAGGCATATCTAAAGTCGTAGGCTGGACCGGAGGCAGTGGTTTTCGCTTTTATCGTCTAGGTGAGTCCGTATATGACGAATATGGTTGTCTTAACGCAGATATACAGTTCCCAACCTTGGCTTCACATATTTGGTATTTAGAGACTAAAACTGCGCTCGATAAAAAAGTAGATACTCCTTTACTGGGGGTTCATAACGATACTGCATATTACTTGCTCTATAACGGCATATTAGGAGATCGTTGCCCAACAAGCGGAAATGTACTAACAAGCAAAGTACTCAACAACTTACCGTACATCGATAAACATGGACGCATCGTGATTTACGGTGAGTCAAGTCGCTTAGGTGAAGCTCGCCTAAAACAAGCGAACATTACATTTAAACAAATCCCGTATGACGTAGGCACTCTTTGATAAGGAATCTACAAAATGTTTAAGTTAAAAGGTTATCAACAAGGTGCCGTTGATGTGATGCAATCTTTCTTGTCTCACTGCCTTAGTAGTGACAGTGTTGAAAATGCGTATAAGTTAACCCTGGAAGAACAAGAACTCCCTTCACACGCATACCGAGATTATGGTTTCGAGCAAGTCCCGTATTTTTGTATGCGTATTCCAACAGGCGGCGGTAAAACTGTTCTTGGATCATATGCTATTGAAATTGCTGCACGTCATTATTTAGAAACTGAATCCCCTATTGCACTATGGCTAGTCCCAAGCATCACGATTCGTGAGCAAACTGTAGAAGCATTGAAAACTCCAGGGCATCCCTATCGTGAAAAGCTTGATGCAGCTTTTAATCGTCAAGTACTAGTGTTGGACATTGATGAAGTGACTCAAATACGTCCACAAGACTTAGGTAGCAAGGCTATTGTAGTGGTATCGACTTTAGCTAACTTGAGAGTTTCCGACACCACTGGACGCAAGGTTTACGCTTATCACGAAAACTTTGAGCCGCACTTCGCAAAGATTCCTGCAAACCACCCTTCCTTGCCGCTGCTGGAGACGGTTTCTGAGGTTGATGTACAAGAGAATGGTTTGAGCAGTCGTGAAATTGGCAATATCAAATTCTCATTTGCCAACCTATTAGCCTTATTTCGGCCAGTGGTTATAGTTGATGAAGCTCACAATGCGCGTACCAGCTTGACCTTTGATACGTTGCGACGAGTACATCCTGCTGCTGTTATTGAGTTTACAGCTACACCAAACACCAGTAATGCAAACGGCAGTAATGTACTATTTCATGTGTCGGCAGCCGAGCTGAAAGCCGAAGAGATGATTAAATTGCCGATTGTTTTAACAGAGCATCAAAACTGGCAAGATGCTGTTCAGGATGCTGTTATTACTCGCAACAAACTTCAGGCTGACGCTCAAAAAGATGAGGATTACATCCGTCCGATAGCTTTGTTCCAAGCTGAAAACAAGACGGAAGAGGTCACTGTTGAAGTTCTTAAAGGTCACCTGATAAATCAACTTGGTATTGATGAAAATAAAATCGCTGTAGCAACAGGTAGTCAGCGAGAGCTGGATGGAATCAATCTGTTCGATCAAAGCTGCCCGATTGAGTACATTATTACAATTGAAGCACTCAAAGAAGGCTGGGACTGTTCCTTTGCCTACGTATTCTGTTCAGTTAAGCAAGTCTCCTCTAGTAAAGATGCTGAACAGTTACTTGGTCGTGTGCTTCGCATGCCATATGCCAGCCGTCGAACCATTGAAGACTTAAATCGTGCTTATGCACACCTTGCAACGTCGAAGTTCGCTAAAGCAGCTCAAGAGCTGACAGATAAGCTTATCGCTATGGGCTTTGAGGAAATGGAGATCGCAGCATTTCTGCGTGAGCAAGCTCCATCTGGTGGTCAAGGGGAGCTATTTGGTAGCGAACAGGAGCAGACTCAAGCAAAATCGACACCGCCTCCTGCTATCGTTATAGAGGTTGAAGATTTACCAGACCTAACAGAGCTTTCAGATTCAGAGAAGAAACAGATCACGATGACTCGGGATGAGGGAAGTGGTACTGCTGTAATCAAAGTTACTGGCGAAGTTTCAGCAACCATACAGAAAGCTATCACTAAGCATGTAAAAGCGGGTAAGAATCGTAAAGCATTTGAACGTGATGTTCGAGTGCACAATCAAGCAATCGAAGTCACGAAAGCACCATCAGAACGTGGAGAGAAATTCGGCTCGCTTCCTTATCTGTGCATGATGGAACAAGGCGAGTTGGAGCTGGTTGAATCAGAAGTATTCCTCCACGCACATAGCTGGAATCTGCTCGACTACCCAGCAGAGTTGACCAATTTTGTAATGAACGAAACTAGCAATAGCTTTGCTATTGACATGGATGGTAAGTCACTGACTTATAAAGTTGCAGAACAAAAGGAAGTAATCGCCTTTAACCAAGGCTTTATTGACGTTACAGAGCAAGATCTCGTGCGCTGGCTAGACAGAGAGTTGCGACAACCAGATGTACTACAGAACCAACTTATTGGCTTCTTGGGTCGTCTAGTCAAAAATTTGCTGCAAAAACCAAACTTGACCCTTACAGCTTTGGTTCGCAATAAGTTTCCATTAGCCCGTGCTATACGAGATCTTATCCGCTTGTACCGAAAGCAAGCTCAACGGAGTGGATATCAAGCGTGTCTGTTTGGAGCTGAGAGTACAGCATGTATATCCGATGAATTCATGTACCACTTCGATCCAAGCCATTATCCATCTCGTCCACCGTATTATTCCGGCCGATTTAAATTCGCCAAACATTACTTCCCGCAAACCCTTATCGAGGATTTGAAAGCTACGGGCGAGGAATACGAGTGTGCCAAAGCTATAGATGGCCTGCCTGAGGTGAAGCATTGGATTCGCAATCTGGTACGCAGAGATCAAGCTTCATTCTGGCTACCTCTAGCTCACAACAAATTTTACCCAGACTTTGTATGTGAACTTAATGATGGTCGGATGCTAGTTGTTGAGTATAAAGGCGAAGCATATGTAACTAACGACGACTCGGCTGAAAAGCGTGCTATCGGTGCTAAATGGGCAGAGCTGAGTAACGGAAAATGTCTGTTTATTATGGCTGTTGAACAAGATGGGCAAGGACGTGATGTTCGTCAACAAATCCAAGCGTTAATTTCCAAATAATAATGAGGGAGTAAGCTGTAAAGCCTACTCCTATAATAAACAAGGAATAGTAGATGGTTAAGAGTAAATACCCTCGTGGTTCTGAATGGCGTAAATGGGACTTACATATTCATACACCTGCATCCTTTCATTGGGATGGCCAAAAGTTTAATTCAGATCCAAATTCTCCTGACAACACTCGGCTTATCGATGAAATGATCCATGCCTTGAACGCAGCTGAACCTGCTGTATTTGCAATAATGGATTATTGGACTTTTGATGGCTGGTTTGCATTAAAAAGGCGCTTAGCACAATCTGGGGCCCCAAAACTTGAAAAGACGGTTTTCCCTGGAATTGAGTTGCGATTAGTCGCTCCAATGGATGGGCGATTAAATGCTCATGTTTTGTTCTCTAATGAAATAGATGATCAAGTTCTGCGTGATTTTCGAACAGCACTAAATGTTGCGCTTATCGATCGCCCTCTATCCGATTATTCATTAAAATGCTTAGCGCGCCATGTCGGTGAAGATTTACTTAGGCAAAAAGGTTTTAGCAAAGCAGATGTTGATAGTGTTGATGAGACTGCTTTAAAAGCTGGCTCAACAATCGCAGAAATATCTTGTGAAAGTTATAAGCAGGCAATACGAAATGTTCCGAACCAGATGGCTCTCGGTTTTATGCCATTCAACACAAACGATGGTTTAGCTGACGTCAAGTGGCAAGAGCATTATGCCTACGTTCTAGGTTTGTTTGACACATCACCGATTTTTGAAACTAGAACCCCCGATCTTTGGGCTGCTTTTGCTGCGGTAGAGACAGATACAAATAAAAAGTGGATTAGTGACTTCCAACGCGCATTAGGCAATGTACCAAGGCTTGCAGTTTCAGGCAGTGATGCTCATAGGTTCACTGGTGAACCTGGAAATAATGATCGCCGAGGATATGGTGACTACCCGTCAGGAAAAGCGACTTGGATAAAAGCGAACCCAACATTTGAAGGGTTAAAGCAAGCGATAAAGGAACCGGCGAAGCGATCATTTATTGGAGCAACCCCTCCCAAGAGACAGCTTTCAAGTGAAAACAGAAGTCGTTTCATCGACAAGCTAGAAGTCAGAAAATCTGAAGGTGCACCACTTTCAGATACCTGGCTTGACCAAACCGAATTACATTTAAACCATGATTTAGTAGCAATCATTGGCAATAAGGGGAGTGGTAAAAGTGCATTGGCGGATATTGCTGCACTACTTGGCAACTCCAAACAAAGCCGCCATTTCTCTTTCTTAAAGGAGAATCGCTTCAGGGGGAAAACAGGCGAGCCAGCAAGCTACTTTAATGCAAAAATCACATGGGGTGATGAAGAAGAGCTAGAGAAAAATCTTAATGAAAATCCAGCAACTGAAAATGTTGAGCTTGTTAAGTATATCCCACAAGGGCATTTTGAAGAACTGTGTAACGCACACGTATCAGGCCAATCCGACGCTTTCGAGAAAGAGTTAAGATCTGTTATTTTCTCACATGCAGATGACTCTATACGTTTGGGAGCTCATGACTTTGACCAGCTTATTGAGCAGCAAGAAAGCTCACTTCGAAGTCAGCTAGAAAGCTACCGTAGCCAACTACACAAGATAAATAAGCAAATGGCTTTCGTTGAAAGTCAGATGACCGATGAAGCGCGAAAAACACTCGAAGAGTTATTAGCGCAGAAACAGCGGTTACTTGAAGAGCTGACAAAGGTTAAGCCTGAAGAGATTCCAGAGCCAACGAGTGAACTGACACCTGAACAACAGAAAGTATCTGAACAGCTTACAACTATTAGCCAAGAACTTGAAAAGTTGCAGCAACAGCAAGACTTAAATCAACAAGAGATAACAAAACTGGCAGCAAAGAAAAAAGCATGCAAAAACATCAAAACAGGCTTTGAGATTGTTAAGCGCGCAGTCAGTCAGTTTGCTTCTGAGTTTAGTTCTGATGCCAATATTCTAGGCTTAAAAGTAGAAAATTTAATCAAAGTAGAAATTGATGAAAAAGCGATTTCAGATTTTGAAAGCGCCAGCAACACCCGAGATCATGAATTAATAGAAAATCAATTGGCACTTGATGCTCAGAAACAATCACTTACAGAGAAGAAGGCTCCATTAAGTGCGCAGCTAAATGCACCACAGCAAGCATTTCAGCAATATAAAGAACAGCTTAAAGTTTGGGAAGAAAAGAAAACACTGCTATTGGGAACCAAGGATGAACCCGATTCTCTTGAGGGTGTTAAACATAGAAAAGCTCAACTGGAACAGCTACCAATTCAAAGACAGGAACTACATAAGCAACGACTAGGTTTAACTCGAAAGATATTCAAAGTTCTTGATGAGCAAAAGGCAAATCGCGAAGCACTTTTTGCTCCAGTACAGTCTCTCATCCAGAACAACGCCCTCATCCGTGATGAATATAAATTGCAGTTTAGAGCTGAACTGACTAGTACAACAGACCAAGTTTCAAACAAACTATTTTCCATTGTAAAACAAGCTTCTGGAGAGTTTAGAGGTGAATCTGAGAGCCTGTCTGCAATGAAAGAACTAATGGATAGGTATGATCTTGATAACGAAGACTCTCTGATCAATTTTGTTCAAGAGCTGTACCAAAAGTTAGAGGATGCGTCTAAAAACTCAGTTGGCATTGCTTCGCTGCTACGTAAAGACCGTACTGCAAATGAAGTCTACGATTTTATCTTTGGCCTAGATTACCTTGAGCCAAGATATACATTAATGTTCCAAGACGCACAAATTGGACAACTGTCTCCAGGGCAAAGAGGTGCATTATTGTTGATTTTTTATCTTCTTGTGGATAAGGGCAATACCCCAATTATCTTAGATCAACCAGAAGAAAACTTGGACAATGAAACAATTGTCAGCTTACTTGTGCCAGTATTGACTGAAGCAAAACAAAAACGACAAATCATTATGGTTACACATAATCCAAACCTTGCGGTTGTCTGTGATGCAGAGCAGATAATCCACTGTGAGTTTGACCGAACAAATGGTCATAACATCACATATACACCCGGTGCTATTGAATGCAGCATCATCAACAATAAAGTGGTTGATGTACTAGAAGGCACGATGCCTGCCTTCGATAATCGTAGAATGAAGTACATGTAAATCTTACATGTCGATGTTTACTACAAAATCATACTGGGATATTAAAAAATATGTCAGTAAGGATGTTGGAAAATATAGGAGGTACATGGATGTCTAGAAAGAAGTTTATGGAATCGCATGGAGCCACGAATCGAAACGATCGCTATGGATGGGCTTTTGTAAATCATGCCGATAAAGTAGTTATTTTTGGTGCTTGGGATGTTCATACTGAACCCGACAGGGCGCTAATAATGTCCACGAATTGGGAGCGAAATGAGTTAGGGCGAAAGCAAAACGCTTATGGCGAAGCTATAGAGTATATTGGACTCGTTGAAAATGAAGGTTATTCGTTAAAGACATTCCCTATGATATTGGGAGAGGAATATGACAAAAAAACAGGAACAACAAGAGCAAAGATAAAAGATTACATTGCAGTTGTCTCAGATATGTCTCTTGAGGTTAAAAATGGAGATTATTACGCTGTTGGTAATCATGATGTTCGAGTTTCTAGAAAAGCGCCGTCTAACGTTGCTCAAGACGTAACCGACATATTCGACACAATAGTTGAGAAGACTGAGCGGGAAAGTATGGTTTTAGCTCGCATCGGTCAAGGTAAGTTTAGGCAAAATGTTATAGACGCTTGGGGTAACGGTGAAAGTTGTGCTCTGACTCTTACGAATATTCGTGAAATGCTGATCGCATCACATATAGTTCCTTGGTCGAAATGCATCAGTAACGAACAGCGGCTTGATGGTGCAAACGGGATATTGTTATGTGCCCATATTGATAAACTTTTTGACGCGCACTTACTAACTTTTGTTAAACAAGGCTCAAAATTCATTTTGAAACTATCGTCTAAGATTGACCCATCCACATTAAAAGGCTTGGGTATAGAAGCCGGTTATGAGTTATGTACTGACCGATTAAGCAATCTACACCGAGAACGATTTAAAAATTATATAGCTGAGCATAATAGTCTTTTTATGCAGAAGGCTAATAGTTAGTTTAAATGGTTCTCTCTGTTAAAGGTGAATACTAAGTTTTTGTATAGTAAAACTGGTTCTGATGCCAAATTATCGCTTTGCTACACAAAAATAAAAGTTATTGTTTATTAAAATTGGTTTTTAACTTGGTTTTAAAGTCCTATTTTAGAGGGGTTTCACTCACTCACTCACCAGTTTATGGTGCGTTTTTGCAATTTATTACCGTTTTAGCTACCTGATACATATCTCGTGTTAAAAATATTATAAGAGCCGCTTTATAGCGGCTTTTTGTTTTGAGCTAAGTTCGCTTAATTATGAGATTGATGCCCGCCATAGCTTCTCTCAATTATCTTAAAATGATTTCAGTATTCACCTATGCGGTTTACCAAATAAGCGTGAACAGCGAGCGATTAAGATTCTCATGTAAGAAAAATCGGGTTTTACAGTGTCAGTAGTAGTAACAGTGGTGGCTTTTCTTTTGTTGTCCCTAAAGAGCGGCATGTTATTTGCCCAAACAGGTGGAAAATGTGAAGGTGAAAAATGCACTTTTCAAAAGCCTACAGTGACCTGGGTACGCCCACCAGAGCTTGGACTTGAAGGCAATGGTGTCAGCATTACAGCGGGCCCGCTTTACGACGTAATGGCCTATCTTTCTACATACTTAAATGGTTATGAACATAAGTTTGAAGTTTACCCAGTGAAGCGTGCATGGTCGCTAGTCCGGAATACGCATTCTTCTGAAAAAGTTTATTGCTTTTATGGGGCTGCCTATCAGAAGGAACGAGTAGAATGGGGATATTTCACCCAACCTACCTCTATTAACTTACCGCTACTGATCGCTGCTAAAAAAGCATTACATTCCTCCTCGAATAAGAAGTTAGTCACCGGGCATGCTAACCCAATGTTGGGTTATTTTGAGTCCGTTTCATTGCGAACACTTCTTCGACAAAACTTGAGAACGGTGCTTTACGACGAAGTGAACAACGTTTATGCCGATACGGTCGAGCAATGGGCTACACCGAATAATGTGGTGCGTTTAAATGGTTTAGGGAAAGATTTAGGCATGCATACAATTGAGCTACTGGAAAGTGGCAGAATTGACTTTGGATATGTAGGTCACCGCGAGTTTTCAGTATTACCAAAAGAAGAGCTCGACGTGCTTCATGTTTATCAAATCAGCGAACTATCGCAAGAGTTAAGAGGAACAAAACGCGTACTTTGTTCTAAAAGTGAGCTAGGGCATATAGTCACTAATGCTTTAGATAATGCATTTACGGACATCATGTCTAACCCTAAGCAAAATCAAATTTTTAGAGACATCAATTTTGCAGCAGATGGATATCCTTCATTTTTTAAACCACTTTTCGATGAAAGGTGGAGTAAAGTTATGGTCAATTAATCATGCGATAGTACGACTTCATTTGGAGCTCTACGAAAATCTATAGTTCAGCGTCACTTGCTAATCAGGTGAGTTAAAAAGTTATCTTACGTGACACCAACCCAATCCTTTTTACCAGTCGTCGCGCCTGAATAATTGGTGATCCCGAACTCCATTTCCAAACTCATCACTTTAGCGTGAGGTTGGAAATGGAGGAGATGCTTACGGTAACTTAGCTTATTCCATCTTCACCAGTGCAATTTTACCCACTTCAATGCCACGCCAACCGTTTTTAGGTGCGCGTTTGAGTGGTGGTAATATAAATTGAAGCCCTGTGATCTGGTGAATATCCAAAGGAGGTTGCTCGTCAAATGGCCCCATGGTAACTGGCATAAACATAGGGTACGCACGAGTTAATAAGGTCGCCGTGGGTTTTAGGGCCGAAACAGGAAGAATCAAGGTTTTCCATTCGTCACTTACAGTAAAATCAGTGCCGTAGGCCAGCCCATCGTTAGCAATAACGCCAAATTGCAACCGGTCGCTATTGCCTAATGAACGAACGCGTAGTGCAATAGCGTTATATTTTTTCAAGGTACGGTCTATCAAAGTGGCATTTTTAGGGAGATCCGTACGCAGTAATGGCCCACCAGATTGAAGGTTATCGTCAAAGACTTTGAGCGTAACTGTTTCGCCCTCGGTGGTCGCCGAAGAGGCCGGCCAGCTCACCGTGTTTTGCGGTGGTACAAACGTCCCTCTCGCTTCGCTTGGATTAAAGAGAAGTACTGGACTGCCCGCAGGTTGCAATATCGTGTGATAGTAAGCATTATTCGAGAAATCCCAATCCTGCGGTTTTCCACGTTGCTTACCAGGGTAAGTTACTGTGGTATTTCCGTCAGTAATGGTAAAGGCGTATTCCAATTTACCTGAGAGTTTCCACGTATTGTCATTCGGTAGTGTAACTTGATAAACCCCTTTATCTCCTTGTTGCATAGGCAAAGTAACGAAGTCACTGTGGCCCTCATAACGTACATTTAAGGTAACGAGGGGATTAGGCGTTACACTTTGCACCGTCGCACTAAAGGTCAGGGTATCACCAAGAGTCCGCTGACGTTGGGGTTGGTGAGTCACTATGGTTTCACCTGGTTTGATTGGCGGTAAGTAATAGGCCGAGTCTATGTCACCTGGTGGCTTTGCCTCTGATGGTGATAGCCAATATACCCCAGGCGTGACAACGAAATTACCTCCTGAAGCCTGAGACTGGTAGTTGTTGCCGTCGTTAACACCAGTCACCCCAAAGCGCTCGCCCAGACCGGGAAGGAAAAGAGTCATGCTATTGGCTTTAACTGACAACCGACTGACTTCTCGGTTAAGACTAGAGTTCTGATGTGGGTCTTGTAGATTGATCACATCGGGGAATACCTCTAATCGCCACTGCGAGTCTCCCAGTTTATCCAAGAAGTATGCACCGGAGCCCGTGTATTTAACCAGCTCAGATGATCCAACCCCTGCAATGTGAGTTAGGCTATCAACATCTTTAGGGCTGCGAGTGGTGCTGTTTGTGTAATAGAACTGTTTAGTATCATCAAACACGGCCAAGTCAGCGAGGTAGTCCAGTGTTGTATGATGAAATTGGTTACTCTGCGGGTAATCTGGAGCTTCATAGTCCTGAGGTAAATTACGAAACTCTTCACCGGCAATCATCAAACTTATTGCTTTCGCTGGCGTATACAATAAATTTAAGTAGTGAGTATTGTAGTCTGAGTTACTGTCTGCAATTACCGCAGGGTCGTAAGCAAACTGAGTGGCCCATTGAAACCCCGCGTCGCGAAAGCTGCGTGCCATCGCGGGGTACGTTACGCTATTTGTGATATCCGCCGCGTCAAATTCGTAAATCATGCGCGCTTTATCACTGCACCCGCTGATATCACTAAATGGGTTGGTATACGTTGAAACCGCAGGCAGTACATTGGTATTCAACGCACTGTATTTTAATAAACCAGTGGGATACCACTGATACGCGATACCATCTATTGACGTGTTACATACCGCTTTGGCAAAGTCTCTCTGGTCACCTTGTTCACTAATGTTATAGAACAAAGGCTTGGTAACACCTGCGTCTTTAACAGTTTTAATTAAGGTTTCGATATACGCCGCACTCTTTTGTGGGGCTAAGCGATGTTTGGGCTCATTAAAAAGCTCAAAGGCGATAATCTCAGGATCGCTACCAAGGGGTTGCCCAGTGTAACGATTTTTATGCGCCATAAACTGAGTCAGATAGCGCTGCTGGGCGGCAATAGGCGCAGGCTTTTCATTCATATCGTTTTTGCTGTAGCCCACTGCAAATCCAGGCTC
>MDTB01009243.1_pt1 | contig 12926 bp, 9 predicted proteins | sample 811161 | NCBI WGS metagenome assembly MDTB01 (sample SAMN05326650, study PRJNA326480) | marine metagenome | isolation source: seawater | place: Mediterranean Sea | collected 2009 | reverse complement strand
GGCTACGGCTCGTTCAGAGGCCTTTAAGGCCATGTCGCTGGTGGTTTCTCCTTCGGCAGCAAAGCGTCTTTCACGAATGCCGGTTCTCGTTTTTATCCATTCGTCTGAGGTGTCGACGATTTTTGACATCGCATCGTTGGTAACGATTTTTTCAGGAGTATAGGAGCCCGTTCCTACAATTATAGATGCTGTCATTATCGATTTATTTAAAACAATAGTAATAAATTAATCATTACTATGAGCTTCAATTTTTTGATTTGCGAGAAGAATATCTGATTTTATTGTGTCGATACGATCACACTCAACCACAGTCTGGGCAGCAATGATCGAGCTGGCTATTGCGACGGCGTTAGATGAGCCATGCGATTTAATGATATGTCCATTTAAACCCAAGAGAGGGGCACCGGAACGCTCGTCGGGATTGAGTTGTGCCTTCATGTTTTTGAATGCGGAAGCAGATAGCGCGGCACCAATCTTTCGTTTAATATTGCGGAGTAATTCCTTTTTAATCGTTTCACCAATTAATGAAAATAATGATTCAGAACTTTTTAGAAGAATATTCCCAACAAAGCCGTCGCATACGACCACATCTATATCTCCATCAAAGAGTTGAAAGCCTTCGATTAAGCCCGTGTAGTTTATCGACTCACTGAGCTGACTGAGATAGGAGTGGGTCTTGGCAATAGTTGCTGTGCCTTTGCCTTGCTCGGTACCAATGGTGAGTAATCCCACTCGCGGACTTTGTATACCCAATCGAGCGCGTGCATAATGGCTGCCGAGGATGGCATTGTGGACTAAATGCTTCGGGTCGGATTCAGGGTTTGCTCCCACATCTAGAAAAATAAAGGGGTCTTTTTTACTAGGAATGATAGCGGCGAGAGCGGGGCGTTCGACGCCTTCTATTGGTCGCAAGCGGAGTGTTCCTCCTGCCATCATAGCCCCCGTGTTTCCACAACTGACCATGGCATCTGCTCGCTTGCTTTTTACCAATTCTATCGCCTTGAGCATTGAGGAATCTTTCTTTTGCTTCAGGGCGGCGATAGGCTTTTCATCCATCGAAATGACTTCGCTGGCATCGAGAATTTCAAGTCGCTCTTTTTGCAGGTAGCGATCTTTAACTGCAATCATTCGCTCAATTAACTTCTTTCGCCCGACCAGAATGAGATCTGAATGTAAGCTCTCTTGGGATTTCAAGTAGACGAGGGCACGGACAAATTCGGTTGGACCTTTGTCACTTCCCATCACATCCACTGCAATGGTGCAGTTGGAATTACGTTCGCTCATCATAGGATGAGTTTTTAAAAAAGACGTTTAGACCTCAACGTCTAAAACTTGACGACCTCGATACGAGCCGTTGGCTGGATTGACGCAATGTGGACGATGCAAAGTGCCATCTTGCGGGTCTTTTGCAAGCTGTGGTAGCTCAAATTGAACAGAGCCGCGGCGTTTGCGACTTCTTTGTTTAGATTGTTTGCGTTTTGGTTGTGCCATAATGAATGTATTTCAGAAACTCGAACATAAAACGCTTTGTTTTCCGTTCGTCAAGCATGCTTTCAATAATTAAGTCTTAGATTTTTGGGAGGAAAAGCACTAAAATTATCAAAGCTAATCCAATACGATACCAGGCAAAGGGAGCTAAGCCATAGCGATTTAAACAGTTGACGAGAAAGCGAATGGCGTAAATTGCGGATACAAAGGCAACGGCACAACCCAGTAGCATTGGCTCTAGGGCTAGTGTCTGACTGAGTGCTGCGCCATCGGTGAGCACTTTGTAAGCCGAGGCAGCAGAGAGGGTGATCAAACCGAGTAGAAAGCTGTATTCGGCCGCTTTTTGCGGTGCTAAGCCCACCCAATACCCACCGACGATGGTGACCATGGAACGACTCATTCCCGGCCAAAGAGCGAGGCATTGTGCCAAGCCTATGGTCAATGCCTGTTTATAGCTCAATTCGTCTAAAGCTGCTAAATTGAGCGGTTTTGACTCGGGCTCGTTTTCGGAATTTTTATCTTGATGCATGCGTTTGTTTTCGATGAAGAGCATGACGATTGCTCCTATGAAGAGTGCTAGAGCAATGGCGATTAAGTTATCTCCGAGTTGTTGCTCGATCCAATCGTTGAGGGCGAGCCCAATCACGGCGGCGGGAAGAAATGAAATGAGAATCAAAAAGCCCAATTTGCGTCCGCGGGGATGCCGTCCAATGAGTCCGAGTAGAATTGTATAGAGGGTCGAACGATACAAGAAGACCACGGCGAGAATGGCGCCCGCTTGAATGATAATGATATAAGCAAATGCGGCTTCTTTTAGGGTGTAGCTGTCTCCGATGCTTCCGCTTGAATCAAGAACTAATGGCTGGTCTGAATTCAGTCCCAAAAGTTCATTGGTGATGAGGAGGTGTCCTGTTGAAGAAATAGGAAGGTACTCGGTGATGCCTTCTACTATGCCCAAGATAATACAATCGATATAATTAAGTGCATCGCTGGTATCCACTTGGGCCAAAGTTTCTACGCTCAGTTTTTGGGGCGTATTTTCTTCGAAACTGTCTGCACGAAGGTGCTCCAGAGGGCTGGCAAGGGCGCTGAGAACAATAAGCAGATTAAGCGTATGGCGCATCCAAAGCTTTTCCAATGAAAATAGGCTGCCAACTGTGCGGGAAAAAATCATGTATTCGGAGCTTTATGCTTGTCGTTTAGAAAGGCATTCGTCCAATAGGTATGTGGATAATTTACGAGAAAGTACAGAAAAACTGAATAGGGGTGTGAATCTGCAGAGTGCAGAGGCTGAACACTGTGCGCGCTGTTTAGGGTTAGAGAGCATTTCTCTGGATGAAAAAATACAGTTTCTCAAAGCACTTTCAATCAAAGGGGAAACTTCTGAAGAGGTTTCTGCCTTTGCCAGTGTCTTTCGCAGTTTGGCGATTGACCCAGAACTTTCAGATTTTGCTCAGCGAGGCATTGATGTCTGTGGTACGGGGGGTGACGGTTTCGGTACATTCAATATTTCAACGACGGTCGCCTTTGTGTTAGCGGCAGCGGGCGTACCCGTTCTCAAGCATGGAAATCGTTCAATCACCTCGCAATGTGGCAGTGCTGACTTGATGGAAGCAGTTGGAATTCAATTGATTGTTGATTTGCCTGTCCACCGTCAAGCCCTTGAGTCCTTGAACTTCACTTTCTTTTTTGCTCCTGCTTTTCACCCTGTATTTAAAGCGATCATGCCCGCTCGCAAGGCTTTGGCCGCAGATGGGCAAAAAACAATTTTTAATTTACTGGGGCCGATGATCAATCCAGCCCAGCCTAAGCATCAGTTGATGGGTGTGTTTGCTCGGCAATGGATAGATCCCATAGCTGAGGCGATGGATGCGCTCGGGCTTGAGGGTGGTATGATTGTTCACGGGGAGCCAGTAGCGGGGAGTGCTCTCGATGAATTGAGTTGTGCCGGAGTGAATCACTTTCGGGGCTTTGGTCGTTTGGCGGATCAGTCTGGTCTCTTAGATCTGTCATTGGCGGGCTTGACACAGTGTGCGCCTGAAGCGCTCAAGGGTGGTTCTGTCGCTGATAATTGTGCTTTGCTCGATGCCTTTGCCAAAAATGATCGCGAAGGAATCTCAAAGGGATTGCGTGAAAGTATTTACTTAAATGTGGCAGCAGCCTTTTTGTCGCTCGGTCAGGTTGGAAGTTTGAGCGAGGGTGTCGAGCGTGCCGCTCAAACGGTTGAGGGAGGTGTGCTCTCGGATTGGTTGAAGCAAGTCAAAGCATTTTATGCCAGTCTAGAATCGGCTTAGAGCTTAAATGATTGGGTAAAGCATGGGGCGATATTTTGGAACAGATGGTATTCGAGGGCGTTTCGGAGACGATTGGATGACAGAAGCCTTTGCTTTTCGTCTCGCATTCGCGCTCGCTCGCTATATTCGCTCAAAGGCTAGTACGGGGGCTACGGGATCCATTGTATTGGGTCGAGATACTCGCGCTAGTGGTCTGCTTTTGGAGCGCGCTTTGCAAGCAGGCTTTGAGAAGGCGGGGCTCTCAGTGGTTTTCCTCGGCGTTGTTCCAACGCCTGCAGTGGCGATGGCTGTCCTCGAACATTCGGCTTCGATGGGCATCGCATTGACCGCTTCTCACAATCCCGCCTCGGATAATGGAATCAAGTTATTTAATCAAAGAGGAGAAAAATATAGTGTTGCCGATGAAGCAGAACTAGAAGACCTAATCGATCAAGTGTCCGATGCGGGTGATACAGAATACCTGCCTTCGGCCTCTACCTTGACGGAATATACGGGAGCAGATTTTTATCAAAGAGCCCTTCTTTCAAATTTCCCTTCTGAAAGTCTCAAGGGGGTTCGGGGAATGAAAATAGTTTTAGATTGTGCCAATGGAGCTACCTACCAAACCGCCCCGTCTGTTTTAAATGCTTTGGGTGCAGATTTAGTACTCATTGGGGTCAATCCTGACGGGGAAAATATCAATTCTGCTGTGGGTAGTGAATGTCCAGATTTACTGGCTAAGACGGTGTTAGCCGAGGGTGCAGCCTTGGGGATCGCACACGACGGAGACGGAGACCGCTTAGTCGTGTGTGATGAGCGGGGCTCAATTGTTGATGGGGATGCACTCTTGGGAGTCTTTGCTCTATCCGCACTTCGGAGGCAATCTCTTGCAGCGAATACCTTGGTTGTTACTGTGCAGAGTAATTTAGGGCTCGATCACACAGTATTGGCGGCTGGTGGTTGCGTTGAGCGAGTGTCGGTGGGGGATCGCAATGTAGCAGAAAAAATGCGCTCGATCGGAGCCCATTTGGGGGGTGAATCTTCGGGACATATTTTATTCTCGAATTTATGCCCGACTGGGGATGGTCTTTTAGCTGCACTCAGTTTATTGGAGGTGCTTGAGTATGAGGGGCGTACTTTGTCCGAGCTTCAAGCCGAGGTTCAGCTGTTTCCTCAAGTAACGCAGAATTTACGGGTAAAAGAAAAAATCCCTCTAGAGGATTTGCCGAATTTGCAAAAAGCTATTCAGGAAGTGGAAGCGGAGCTCGCTCAGAATGGGCGCTTGCTGATTCGTTATTCTGGCACTGAAGCTAAATTGAGAATTTTAATTGAGGCGGAGTCAACGAAGCTTGCAGACCAGCTTATGCAAATTATTGTAACTGAGGCTTGCATTAGTCTCTCTATACCCTAGTTTTAGGCGATTATACATTTTGTGTCCCTTTGTTCTAACTGTTAAATATGAAAGAAATCCAAATTAAAGAATTACAGCCTCGCTTACAAAAACATGTTGAAAAAGCCAGTAAGGTATTGGCGAAAGATCCCGCTTACGCAGCAGATATACTCTTCAATATCGTCAAGGTAAATCCCGAATGCATAGAGGTTAGACGGCTTTTGCGGCAGGCTCAAAGCAAGATTGGCTCGGCCAAGAAAAGTGGCGGATTGGGCAGTATGTTTGCCAAGCTTTCCGGCGGTGCCAGTGAGTCGTCGGTGCGAAAAAATCCCGAGAAGGCTTTAGCCAGTGCTGAAGAGCAGATTAAATCTAATTTTTCGAATACCTCGGCGCATAAAACTCTTGCTTTAGCGGCCAAAGAACTGGGCTTGAAGGAGACGGCTTTGCTCGCTTACGAAACTTTGTTCCAGTTAGATACTGGCAATCTCGAGGCTGGAAAGACGCTCATTCTTGAGTACATCGCTAATAAAAAAGCGGAGGAGGCGATTGATGTGGGTGATATTCTGTTAAAAAAATATCCTGCGGATGATGAGATTCAAGATTTAATCAAAAAAGCTTCGGTACAACAGACAGTTGACAAAGGTAAATGGGAAGAAGAGAAGAGCTTTAGAGAGAAACTTAAAGATGAGGATGAAGCCCAAAGGTTGGAGCAATCAAGCCGTGCTCAAACGGGTGAAGAGGGGCTTCGCTCACTGATTGAAGAGGCTCTGAAGAAAGCTGAAAATGAGCCAGAAAATATAAATACTTTAAAAGATTTAGTCAGTTACTATCGCAAGCTAGAAGCCTTTGATGATGCGCTTGAGTGGTTGGCTAAAGCACGAGCCTTAGATTCTGGGAAAGCGGATGTTAATTTAGAAACCCTGATGGTAACTTTAACCCGTGAAAAAATGGCTAAGGCAATTGCTTCGGTTCAAGCTGAACTGGATGCAGCTCCCGAGGATGCAGCTTTGCAGTCACAGTTGAAGCAGTTACAGAAAGAGGAGCACGACTATCGATTGGCACAAGCTGAAAGCCTAGTTCAACGCTATCCCAATGAGTTCAGTTATCGTTTTGAATTGGGCGAACTTTACAAAGAAGATGGTAATGTCGATGCTGCGATTAAGGAATTACAACTGGCACTGAGAGCACCTAAAGTCCGTGTTAAAGCCTTGGTTCTTCTCGGACAATCCTACATGGAGAAGGGCTTCCACGATCTCGCTGCCGAACAGCTTCAAACAGCAAAGTCAGAAATTCCCGGCGTGACTGATTTGAAGAAAGCGGTGATCTATGATTTAGGTTCCTGTTATCAAGCGCAAGGTGATGCCGAAAAAGCAATGTCCGAGTTTAAGGCTCTCTATGGAATCGATATCGGATACCGCGATGTCGCTCAGAAGATCGATGACTTCTATTCAAAGTCTTAGTACATAAAGAATCAGATTTGGAGTGAAACTTTATTAAATACGGTTTTTTTCCACTCTTCGAAGCGTGTTCACTGTAATGCGCTTTTTTTTATGTTTGAGAATCCGTACAGTGTCTGGACTTAGGGTGCAAATCGCTTCGCTTTCACTAATCGGTTCGCTTTTGATGCAAGTGCTCGACTCGTTCCATCAGCGAGTGATAGTACTCTGGTTTCAAGGCAAAGGATTCTATGGCGAGGGGTGCTAATTCAGTCAATGATTGCTTAGAGTCTTTGGCCGTTTGGGGATGGGGATGGGGATCGGCTTTTTCTAGAATATAATTTTTTCGACCATTTTTTTGGGCGAGAGAGAATACATACCCGTGATCCGTTTTATAAGCAAAGAAAGAGCGTTCGTTTTTAGCCATCTGGATAATTTAGCTAGAAGAGTTGGCAAAAGCAAATTGAGCAAAGACAAAAGGCAGGACTCGTGCCTGTATTTTATTTGAAGCAGAAGCGGGTGCAGGAATAGAAGGGTTGATCTGCCTTTAAAAAGGCGGAACCGACTTGAGGGTGATTGATACTATTTGGGTAGTCTTGGGTCTCCAAGCAGAAAGCTCCATAGAGCGGGTAGGGCTTGCCGTCTTTACCGGTTTCGGGTGCTTCAAGGGATAAATTGATTGCGGCATAAAATTGCACGCCAGGCTCAGTGGTTTGGAGTTCTAAAGTTCGCCCTGATTTTGGATCGTAAACGCATGCAACTGTGCGGGGTGCGTCAGTTCTACCATCGGGAAAAAAGTAGTGTGTATCGACATTGCGATGGCTGAGCTCAGATAAATCGCCAATGCGGATGGGTGCTCGAAGATCATTTAATTGTGGGGTCAGTTGGAGTGTATTCCCCGTCAAAGTCATATCGGGGAGGGCTTCGGCAACTCGGTCAGCGGAGATCTGAATCTGATGATCGAGAACGGTGCCTCCTCGATCACCGCTTAGGTTAAAATAGCTATGGTTGGTCGGATTGAAGGGAGTGTCTTGGTCGCACCTTGCCCGATAGCAGATTTCTAGTGCATTGTCTTCGCACAGGGCGTAGGTGACAGTGAGGTCGAGATTGCCGGGGAAATGATTCTTTCCGTGAGGATCACGGTATTTTAGCTGGAGTTTTTCAATGCCTTCCTCCTCAATGATGCGAGCAGACCAAATTTGTTTATCCCATGCGTCAAGCCCTCCGTGGAGGCAATGGGCCCCGTTGTTTGCATCTAGTTTGTGTTTCTGTCCACCACAGGTAAATGCTGCTCCAATAATCCGACCGGCAACCCGACCGGTCAGCGCTCCAAAATAGGGGTGTCCGTCGAGGTAGCCACCGAGATCGGGTTTTCCTAAGACAATATCGTCAAGCTGTCCCGCTCGGTCGGGAACCCATAAGCTGACGAGTATGCCACCGTAGTTGGTGATCTCTGCTTTTAATCCATTTTTATTGGATAGGGTGAAAAGGCTCACCTCACTTCCATTTTCTGTCTGTCCGTAGAGCTGTTGTTTTATCGGCATGGGCTTTAAGATTTAGCTATAGGTTTGATGCGTTGTTGAGTAAAGAAATTAAGCGAAAGACTTTCAGTCGGTGAAACCATCTCACGCACTCATATTTTGTAGTGTACCGGGCACTTTGGTTTCATTTTAGAAGATATTTTTATCATTAATGCTACTTTATAAAACTTTCAAAAGATGTTATGCTATTTTCTCTATTAGCCTAGGTATGTTCGGTGAAAAATGTTGTTTAATCAATGGTTTTTCCTAATCTACGACCAAACGCTATTTAGTATTAATCGATTCGAATACCCCTTATTATCTATCGTATGAAAGTCCTATGCTTACCCTTCATTGCCTTGCTTTTGATGCCCTTTTGCTGGGCACTGGGCAGTCAAGATAAACCCCATATCTTATTTATTGCCGTTGATGACCTGCGCCCTGAACTCGGTTGCTACGGAGTGGAACGTGTGAGTAGCCCGAATATCAATCGCTTGGCGGAAATGGGTACTCTTTATGAAAATGCCTATGTACAAGTTCCTGTATGCGGGGCTTCCCGCGCGAGTTTGATGTCGGGCTTGTATCCGACGGAGCAGCGCTTCACTTGGTATGGTTCTCGTTTTGATAAGCCAACTGTGAGCAAGCACAATGCAAAGATCAGTTGCACGGGGGCACCAGACATTCCCGATATTCCCGATTGGTTTAAGCAAATGGGCTACAAGACTTTTTCTATGGGCAAGATTTATCACTATGCCAACGACAATGAAGAGGCATGGGATGTGATTGATCGAGTCGGTTATTTTCGAGCCTACGCTAACCCAGAAAATAAAGGTTTAAACCCGCCCTATGAATCTGCAGATGTTGAGGATAATGCCTACCCAACGGGCATCATGACTGACAAAATAATTGAACAGATTCGCCAAGCAAAAGCATCGGATCAACCGTTTTTCTTGACCGCTGGTTTTTCTAAACCGCACCTCCCTTTTATTGCTCCTCAAAAATATTGGGATCTCTATGATGCGGAAGCCCTCGAGATGCCCCACAACTATAAATTTTTCCCTGAAAACGCACCCCATTCAGCTCGGAGTACATGGGGCGAATTGCGGAGCTACGGAGGCGTTCCTCAAAGCGGGCCAGTATCGGATGCCATGGCTAAAAAGTTAATTCACGGGTACTTGGCTTGTGTTTCTTATACCGATGCGATGATTGGGCGGCTTTTAGATGAATTGGAAGCTCAAGATATGCTAGATGAAACGATTATCGTTTTATGGGGTGATCACGGTTTTCAGCTCGGAGATCATTCTCTGTGGTGTAAGCATACTTTATTTAAAACCTCTATGCACGCACCCTTGATCATCAGTGCCCCAGGTTATCAGTCGGATCAACGAGTGCAATCTTTAGTCGAAATGGTGGATATTTATCCTACTTTGTGTGAATTGGCTGGGCTGGATTTGCCCCCACATTTGCAAGGGAAAAGTCTCGTGCCGACACTAGAGAATCCAAAATCTGAGCACAAGCGAGCGATCTTTGGTCGTTACCATGCGGGAGAAACCGTACGCACGGCTAATTTCCAATACAGTGTTTGGCGTCATGGCGATGCAATGCTTTATGATCATAATAAAGATTCAGACGAAGATATCAATGTAGTTAAGGATCCCCGCTACGCCATGGTAGTCGAAGCGATGGCACAGCTTTTACAGAATCATCGCGATAAGTTGGCTTTCGATTCGGGAACGCCGATTGAGGAATTGGCTGTAGTCAAGAATACGCCACCGCAATGGAATTCGACTGATTTCAATCAAAAAGGAACGCGTCAGCCCTTTGCCACAGTTGGGCAAGCCTATCAATCTTATGTTAATTGGCGGGTGACAGATGCAGAAAAAGATAGTTTGTATTATGCGAAAGTTTCTGGGCCCGAGTGGTTGGATCTGACCAATGCTCAATATGGACGACTCAATGGAACGCCTTCGGATTCAGATCGCGGACTGAATACATTTGTCATCAGTGTATCCGATGGGGTCAATCCTCCAGTGGAGGCTCGCATGAACCTAGAGGTTAAGTAGACGAGCGAGTGCAGATGCATGGAATTGGCACAGTTAAAGGACTTACATGCTCGGTTCTCACTGCACTCTGCCTGCTTCAAAGCATTCACGCCGAAGGCGAAAGGGAGGCTACAGTGGACATTGTTGAGACCTATCCGCTGGTTGTTGAAGCCCATGAACCTTGGGCTTTAGAGGGAGCTCAGGCGCGCATTGAAGCGTATCGTAAGGGTGATTTTTTGTTGAGCTTGTGTTTGCCTGAGGGCAAAGCAGTTCCTGAGGGAACTACTTTTGAACTGAAACAAACGGATCATGCTTTTTTGTTTGGAGGCTCTTTAGCTGCTGATTGGAGCGTGCCTGCTCAGCCCTGGTACCCAGCGTTCAAATCGGCATTTGCTCGTTTATTTAATTATGCAACCGTGAATTTTTATTGGGGGAGTCATGAAAAAGTTCGAGGTGTTTGGGATTATCAGTCCGCTCCTTTGTCTAATGAAATTTTTCAATGGGCGCAAGAGCAAGGCATGGTGATCAAGGGGCATCCCTTAGTTTGGCATCAAGTCATTCCCGATTGGATAGCTGACTCTGAGCGCGATGTTCGGGCAATTGATCGGGATATTCGAGACCATGTTCAGCGTTTAATTAAAGGTTACCCAGAAGTGGATCAATGGGATGTATATAATGAAGTCCCTGGTATTATTTGGAAGGATGAGGCTTTGGGCATGCGACGGTGGCAGGCTTTTATGGGGCATGAAATCTCCAAGAATGAATTTGTCTCAGGTCCTGGTTTTGTTTCTGAAGCACTTCTTGAACTAGCCCGTTCCGTGCGGTCGGATTGTGTATATATTTTTAACCATTACCAACATGATGATCCGTTCTACCATCGGCAAATAGAGTATTGTCTAGAGAAGGGGATCGCTTTTGAGGCTATCGGAATACAAACCCATATGCATTCTTTGACTCAAAGTTTTTCTGAATCGGATTTGTGGGAGATGCTTGAATTTTACAGTCAGTATAATAAGCCGATTTATCTCTCCGAAGTCAGTATTTTGAGTTGTGGTCGATTTGAGGATTGGAGAGGACTTGATGTGCAAGAGAAGGCTTGGCAAAAAGCCATCGATGCAGGTTTGCCCATTCCGACCCTTGAAAGCACGGATCAGTTAGAAGGCTATCAGGCAGAGCTAACACGAGATTTTTACACCCTTGCTTTTAGCCACCCTAATGTTGAATCGATTACTTGGTGGACGATTACGGATTTGGATCCTTGGCGTGGAATGCCTTCGGGTTTATTGAATGCGAAGGGTGAACCTAAACCTGTTTTTGCGGTTTTGGACGCATTGATCAATGAGGAATGGAATACGCACATCAATGGGCGTCTCAACCAATCAAATCAATTGTCTTTTAATGGGTTTTACGGTACATATTCAATCACACTCAGCATCGATGGTATCGATTACAGTGGGCAGTTTTCAGCGGATAAAACTTCTAATTCATTCATTCAAGTCCATCTCAAGCACCGTTAAGCTATGCAGCTATTTAAAAATACAATCGCCTTAATTCACTCCTTTATACCTGTCTTTATCTGGTTAGTACCTTCTCTGCTGGTCGCTACTGAGGCGGTAAAAAATCCTCAAGGAGAAAGGCCCAATTTTCTAATCATCATGGTCGATGATATCAGCCCAAACGCCTTTAGTTGTTACGGGAACACTGAGTATCAAACACCCAATGTGGACGCCTTAGCCCAGGGGGGTGTTTTTTTTGATATGGCTTGGGCAACTCCGATGTGCTCTCCCTCGCGCGCTTTATTGACAACGGGTCGCTATCCAAGTCGGACTGGGGTTTGGCACAATGATTTGAGGGTCAAGGTGGGCGACTATGGTCGTTGGGATTACGCATTAGGTCATTTGACCTTCGCCCGAGTCTTGCGAGAGCAGGGCTATCGCACGGCCATTACGGGAAAGCAAATGGCACTGGGCTATTATCTACCAGATTCTGAGTATGTCGGCTATGACGAATACTATCTCCACATAAATGAAAATGGAAAATTGCCAGAAGACGGTAGTTTTGACGGCTTGTTTGAAGGCAAGTGGAAATTTCCTGGATCAAAGCCCGTGCCCTCGCGTTTTTGGCATCCAGCGATCACCCACAATGGAGCTTTAGTCGATACCGATGCGGAGGATTTTGCTCCTGATTTGTATACGGATTATTTGATTGATTTTATGGAACGGCATCGCGACCAAGCTTTTCTTGCCTATTTCCCCATGAATTTAGTTCACGATATTGCGGGTGGGGGCTTGCCTACGGTTCCTGAAGCAGGATCTGTAGGTTCTAACACTGGAGGAAACCTTGTGGACTTAAATCTGTATGTCGATGCTATGGTCGGGCGAATTGTCGATGCACTTGATCGTTTGGAAATCCGTGAAAACACCATAATTATCTTTGCCTCGGACAACGGAACATCGGGGGCGAGTAAAATGCATGCCACTGAGGAAGGGCCTCGGGTGCCCTTTATCGTCAATTGCCCAGGGCTGATAGAAAAACGCGGAATGACGCAGGCTTTGATGGAGTTTGCCGATGTCTTTCCAACCATATTAGATTTTGCCGGTGTAGACCTGCCGGAAGGCTATGCCATTGATGGTTTAAGCATGAAGGATTTTCTGCTCGGGGAAACCAATGCCTATCGAGATTCAATCGTCAGTTATATTGCCACGGCAAGGATGGCTCGTACGCAAGACTGGTTGCTTGAAGCGGTTGATCCCGTCTATGGAAGTGCTGAGGGAAGG
>MDTB01026585.1_pt1 | contig 12927 bp, 13 predicted proteins | sample 811161 | NCBI WGS metagenome assembly MDTB01 (sample SAMN05326650, study PRJNA326480) | marine metagenome | isolation source: seawater | place: Mediterranean Sea | collected 2009 | reverse complement strand
TGGTGACATGCGGAGAGGGTTAAAAGACTACTCAAAAAAAACCAAAATTACCTCATTAATGACTAAACGACCAATGTTTGTTGCTGAAAATCTATCAGCTGAAAAAGCACTTTCAATAATGAGTGATAAAAAAATTACTAGCTTAATAGTTTCGTCTGACAAAGATTTCAAAAAAAGAAAGTCAGTTTTTAAACCAAAAGGAATACTTCACATTCATTCTTTACTAAAATATGGTATGAGGTAGTTTATGCTTAATAAAAAAAAATTATTTCAAATTATTCTATTTTCTTTCGGTATTCTTATAATATTTTTGACCTATTTTTCAAATTTTCAAAAAACGTCAACTGTTAAAGAGGTTAAGGAAGAAGAAATTTTAAATCAGGAATTTTTAGTGGAAGGTGTAAATAGATTTGAAAATGTAGAATACCAGGGAGTTGATAATTCTGGGAATGAATTTACCATAGGATCGAGGTTTGCCGAATTTGAGAAAGAAAGACCAGAAATTATTAATATGGAAGATGTTAAATGTATATTTACATTTAAGGATAATACAATTCTAACTGTCACTTCTGACAAAGGAATTTATAACAATATTACTAATGATATGAAATTTACAGAAAACGTAAAAATGGATTATTTAGAAAACATTATATTTTCTGATAGGGCATCTTTTAATAATTTTGAAAACCAATTATTAGTTGCTGGAAATATAAAAGGTGAAGGTCCAACAACAAATTTACAAGCTGACGAGTTAGATTTTGATTTAAATACGAAGGATTTAAAGATAAGTATGTATAGTCAAGAAAGAGTAAATGTTAAAACTAAGTTTTAAATGAAAAAAAGTTTTCGAATAATTAAATTTAAAAAAAATAAACCTATTTTACAAGTCAAAGGTGTAAGTAAATCATTTGGTGGAAGACCTGTTTTAAAAAAAATCAATCTTGAAATTTTTCCTGGGGAAATCATTGGTCTTGTGGGCCCAAATGGATCGGGTAAATCAACACTATATGGAACTATAATTGGTCAATATAAAGTTGATACCGGAAACATATTGTTAGGTCAAAAAGATATTACTGAAAAACCAATTCATGAGAGAGCAAAACTAGGTATTACCTACTTAAGTCAGTATAGGAATGTTTTTAATATGAGTGTCTACGATAACCTGCTTGGTATTTGTCAACTATCAATAAAGGGAAGACAAAAGCAAAATGAAACTGTAGAAAAACTTTTAAATGAATTTAACCTTCAACATTTGCGTAGCCTTAATACTTCAGTTCTTAGTGGTGGAGAAGTTCGAAGACTTCAAATAGCTAGAACTTTAATTAATAACCCCAAAGTAATTTTATTAGATGAACCAATGGCAGCATTAGATCCAATTATAGTCCAAGATATTCAAAAGTTTATTTTGAAACTCCAGTCATATGGTTGTGGTGTAATAATAACAGATCACCAAGTCCAGAATCTTTTTGCAATCGTAGATAGAGCTTACGTTATTGGAGAACACACAATTATTGCAGAGGGCAAACCAAAAGACATTCTAAAATCTACAAAAGCTAGAGAATTATATTTTGGGTCATTTGATAATTAATTTAAATGGTTGATAAACATTTTTCTGTAATTTTTAATGAAAAAATAAAACAGTTTAGTAAATCTATTAATATTGACTCTGATAAATCTATATCCCAAAGAAGTTTTATCATAGCATCAATTTGTGAAGGTGTTTCAAAAGTAGAAAATATCTTAGAGTCCCAAGATGTTTATTCTACTATTAATTGTCTCAGAAAATTAAATTGTAAAATTCAGAAGATTAAAAAAGGGAAGTATAAGATCTTTGGTAAAGGACTTGGAAATTATTACTGTAAAAAAAATACAGTTTTAGATTTTGGTAATTCAGGAACTGCAGTTCGTCTTTTGGGATTTGGAGTTTGTAGTACAAACCCAGATCTTCAAATTAAAATTACAGGAGATAAAAGTCTTAAAAAAAGAAGCATGTTTAAGATAATTAAAGTAATGGAGAATTTTGGCGCTACTTTCTTGCCTAAAAATAAATTTAATCTTCCTTTGACATTAATTTCCTCTGAAGCTCCGATTGGTTTTAAATTTGATAATGGTATTTCAAGCCAAATTAAGTCAGCAGTAATACTGGGGGCAATGAACACTTTTGGTAAAACTTTTATAACAGAAAAATTAAAAAGTAGAGATCATACTGAAAAAATATTAGAAAAAAATACTCAAACAATTAGAATTAAAAAAGGTAAAAAAAATATAATCGAGATAAATGGAAAAGCTAGTCTTAAACCATTTAATTTACATATCCCAAACGATCCATCTTCTGCTAGTTTTTATGCAGCACTTTGTTTGTTAAATAAAAATTCTGAAATTATATTAAAACAAGTAAACATAAATCCTACCCGAATGGGTTTCTTTAATATTGTAAAAAAACATAATGGAAAGATTTTTTTTAAGAATAAAAAAGTCATAGGTAACGAAACTGTGGCAGATATTTATGTTAAAAGTAGTAAGCTCAAACCATTAAAAATTAAAGAAAAACTTTTTGTGAGCTGCCAAGATGAATTTCCTATAATGTTTGCAATGTCTAGTCTTTTACAAGGTGTCTCTATATTTAAAGGTATCAAAGATTTAAAGAATAAAGAAAGTAATAGAATCAAAGAAATGGGAAAAATTTTTAGACAGATTGGTATAAAGTTTATTGCATCAAATAATCAAATGAAAATTTATGGGAATCCAAATTTAGATATTCGATCTAAGAAAATTAAAGTTTCTGGAGTTTTTGATCATAGAATCTTGATGTCCGCAGCTGTATTAAGTTTATTAACTGGAATTAAATCTAAACTTAAAAATTTTGAACAAGTTGGGACTAGTTGTCCAAATTTTCTATCTACTATAAAAAAACTAGGAGGAAAATTTGAGAAAGAAAAGTAAAATAAAAGTTGGAATAGACTCTCCTAGTGCAGCTGGAGCAGGAACAATTTCCAAAATGATAGCAAAAAATTATAAATTATTATATTGCGATACGGGAAAGATTTATAGATATATGGCAAAGCAAGTTATTGATAGAAAACCATTAAATCAATTTAAGTTTTTAAAAAAAATTAGTAAAAGAATTAATTTAAAAAAACTTAAGAATAAAAATTTACTCACTGATGAGGTAGCTTACGTAGCTTCCCAAATTGCAAAAGATCAAAAAATAAGAAATTTAGTAGTCAGATTCCAAAAAAAATTAGCCTATCATCCTCCACAAAAATATAACGGTTCAATATTAGATGGTCGAGATATAAATTCAAAAATAATTAAAGATGCCGAGTTTAAATTTTACATAACAGCAAAAGTAACCGAGAGAGCTAAAAGAAGATATAAAGAATTAAAAAAATTAAGAAAAAAAGTAAAATTCTCAGAGATTCTAAAAAATTTAAAAAGGAGAGACTTAGAAGATAGATCTAGACGCTATTCTAAGCTTAAAAAAACAAGGGATTCTATCTTGATAAATACTACCAACTTATCTATAAGAGAGAGCTTTTTAAAAGTAAAAAAAATTATGGACAAAAAACTTAAAAATATATGGCATTAGAAACCGACGTATCAAAGAAAAATAAAGAATTCGAAACTCTTCTCAACGAAGATTTTAAAAAACGAGATTTTAAAGAAGGAAAAATAATAAAAGCAACTGTAAGTGAAATAGGCAAAAAGCATATCTTTGTAGAAACAGGTTTAAAAAGTGAAGGGGCAATCCCAATTGAAGAATTCAGACTTTCAAAAGAATTAGAAAAATTAAAAGTAGGTTCAAAGATAGATGTCTATCTTGAAAAAATTGAAAGTTATAAAGGAGATATAGTAGTAAGTAGAGAAAAAGCAAAGAGGATGGGATCTTGGGAAAAGATGAATAAAGCTTTTGAAAACCAAAAAGAAGTTGAGGGTATAATAACTAACAAAGTTAAAGGTGGTTTTATTGTTAACATTGAGTCGTGCTTATGTTTTTTACCTGGATCACAAGTCGATACTAAACCTATAAAAAATATGGACTCTTTGATGAATGTTCCTCAAAAGTTTTTATGTGTAAAGCTTGATAAGGCTAGAGGAAATATTGTAGTTTCAAGAAAAGCTGTTCTTGCTAAAACAAGAGATAAAGAGCTTGCAAACATACTTTCCAAAATAAAAGAGGGAGATATTGTTAACGCTCAAGTTAAATCAATTTTAGATTGGGGTGCATTTTTAGACTTAAATGGTGCAGATGCTCTTCTGCATGTCACAGATCTTAGTTACTCAAGAGTAGACAAACCTTCTGCATTATTATCTATAGGACAATCGATTAAAGTAAAAATAATTAAAATTGACCCTGAAACAAAAAGAATAAGTTGTGGTGTAAAACAGATGCATCCAGATCCATATGAAAACTTAGAAAAAAAATATCAAGTTGGTAAAATCTATGATGGGACTGTTACAAAAATTGTAGATTATGGAGCGTTTGTGAAGCTACAAGAAGGATTGGAAGGATTAGTCCACCAATCTAGTTTATCATGGACAAAGAAAAACATACATCCGAGTAAAATTTTATCATCATCTCAAAAAATTAAGGTTAAAGTTATTGAATTAGACACTACTAAACGAAGAATTTCTTTAAGCTACAAAGATACACAAGAAAATCCTTGGACTGCATTCACAAACAAATACAAAACTGGTTCTGTTGTAAATACAAGAGTTAAAAATATCGCTGATTTTGGACTTTTTGTTTCAATTGAAAACTCGGACTTTGATGGAATGATCCATTATAAAGACATATCCTGGCAAGAAACAGAAGAAAGTTTAAAAAAGTTCAAAAAGAATGATTCAGTTAAAGCCAAGCTATTAGAAATAGATACAGAAAAAGAAAAGATAAGACTAGGAATTAAACAGCTCGAAAAAGATCCTTTTGATTTTTTCCTTAAAAAAGAAAATAAAGAAATAATCACCGCTACAGTGGTTGAAGTTTTAAAAAATGGAATAAAAGTCTCTGTCGGAAATGATAAAAATTTAATTATAACAATTAAAAAAAATCAATTAGCAAAAGAGTTAGAAGATTGTCGGCCTGAGATTTTTACAAAAGGTAACAAAGTTGACTGTATGATTGTAGATCTTGACAAAGAAAAGAGGAAAGTAAGTTTATCGATAAAAGAATTAGAAAAACATAACGAAAAAATTGCAATTGAAAAATATGGTAAAGATGGATCAAGCTCTGGTGCAGTCCTAGGTGATATATTGGGCAAAGTTTTCAAATCGAAAAAGAAAAAGGAAAAAAAATAATTCCATATGGTGAAATCCGAGATAATTTCAAAATTATCTAAAAAAACTCACCAAAAATTAAAAAAGTCAGATCTCAAAGAAATTTTAGATATTCTTGTGGATACCATAGTAGAAGGTATTAAAAACAATAAGAGTTGTGAGCTTAGAAACTTTGGAAGATTTTCACCAAAAAAAATTAAAGGTCGTGCAAATGCTAGGAATCCACGTAATGGACAACTTATTCAAACAAATGACAAAATATCAATTTCATTTAGAATGTCAAAAGAGTTAAAAAGTGAGATAAATAACTTAGAGAGTAAAATAAATTGAAAAAAAATATTTTTGTTGCCTTAGATTTTAATTCTTTAAATCAAGCTATTGAGACTACAAGGATAATAAAAGATAAAATAGCTGGTGTGAAAATTGGTACAGAACTTTATACTATTTGTGGAAATGATGGTTTAAATGAATTAAAAAAAATAGGTGTAGATATATTTTTAGATTTAAAATTAGGACCTGAGATACCAAATCAAATAAGAAAAACTGTTTCAGCTTTATCATCTTTAAAAATAATAAAATACTTAACAATACACACAAGTGGAGATTATGAAATGCTAAAAGCTGCTAAAGAAAGTGCTGGTTCAATTGAACTACTTGGTGTTACCGTGCTCACCTCTCAATCAAATCTTCAAAATTTAGGAATTAAAAACTCTATTAAAGACCAGGTAAAACTTTTAGTTGATCTAGCAATAAAAGCAAAATTGTCTGGAGTTATATCATCGGCCCAAGATTTTAATTTGATCAGATCATTATCAAAAGATTTAAAAATTTTCTGTCCTGGAATAAGGGGTGATGAAGACAAAAAACATGATCAGAAAAGGGTTGTAAGCTATGCCGATTTCTCGAAAATTTCTGATGAGAAATCTTTTGCTGTTATTGGTAGACCTATTATTGAAGGTGACCCTGTTCAAAACATAAAAAAAATTATACAGTCCGCTAATTAATAAAATTTACTGTTCATGCAATGAAAATTAAAAAAGGAATACCTTTAATCGATCAGCACGATAAAAATGGTTTTTATGGAGGAAAATTTGGCGGAAATTACGTAGCTGAAACTCTTAAAAAACCAATTGAAGATTTAACTAAACTATTTGAAAAATATAGAAAAGATAAAAATTTTGTTAAAGAAAGAGATGATTTATACGAAAATTATGTCGGCAAACCTACGAGATTTATAAAACTAGAGAATCTCACAGATTATCTTGGTGGAGCGCAAATTTACGCTAAAATGGTTTCTGATGCCAATGGTGGTGCACATAAGATCTACAACGCAATCACTCACGCGATGTTATGCAAAAAAGCAAAAAAGAAATACATTTGTACAGATACTGGAGCTGGCTATAACGGAAAAATGTTTTCCATGGTTGCTAAAAAATTTGGTTTAGGATGCAAAGTATTTATGGGGACTAGAGATATTGAGAGACAAAAACCAAATTGCGATGCAATCAGAAAAAATGGAGCTGAAATTATTCCAGTTACTTCTGGTAGTAAAACATTAGTGGACGCTGTAAGTGAGTGTATTAGATACTGGGTATCAAATTGTGATAAGGTACACATGGGAATAGGTAGCCTTGTTGGTCCTAATATCTTTGTAAAAATTTGCGGTTGGAGCACTTCACAAATTTCTAGAGAACTTAAAATTCAATTAGAGGAAGAGTTTGGTGAGATTCCAAAAAAACTAAAATTGATTAATTGTGTTGGTGGAGGATCAAGTGCGTATGGTTTCTGGAGTGAATTTTTTGATTATAATAAAAGCCAGGTAGAGCTTATAGGCGTAGAAGCCGGTGGGCCAAGAAAAAGTAAACTTCATGCTGCTCCTCTCAGTAAAAAATCTAAGATAGGGATTCTCCATGGAGCTGCTGCTTATTGTATTCAAAATCAAGATGGTCAAATTAACGACACGGAGTCAATAAGTAGTGGTCTTGATTATCCATCTGTAAGTCCAATTCATTGTTTTTTAAAAGACACTGGTAGAGCAAAATATACTTTTGCAACTGATGAAGAAGCTTTAGATGCATTTAAATTGGTAACAGATCTTGAAGAAATTTCTCCAAGTTTAGAACCTGCACATGCCTTTGCAATTGCCAAAAAAATTTCACCTAAATTAGATTCTTCTAACATAGTAGTTGTTGATAGTTGCGGTGATAGTCTAAAGGATAAAGATATTATAAAAAAACATTTAGGTAATTATACAAGATGAGATCACCGATCACTTTAGCTTTTGATAAATGTAAAAAAGAAAATAGGCCAGCACTAATTACATATACAGTTGCAGGAGATAATTCAAAAAAAAATTCCCTAGAAATTTTAAAATCTATATCCAAACATGTTGATATTTTAGAGATTGGATTTCCACATAACGCTCCTACAGCAGATGGACCACAAATTCAAAACAGTTCCTATAGAGCTTTAAAAAATGGATTAAAATTAAATGATGTTTTTCAAATAGTAAAAAATTATAAAAAAATAAAAAACTCTAAACCTTGTGTATTAATGGGATATTACCAAATGGTATTTAGATGTGGAGAAAAAAAATTCTTAAATAAGTGTAAAAAAGCTGGAGTTAGTGGGTTGATAATTGTTGATCTTCCTTTTCCAGAAAACAAAAAATTTGCAAATTTATGTAAAAAAAATTCAATTACTTTTATTCAATTACTATCACCTACTACTTCCATAACTAGAGCTAAAAAGATAATAGCTTATTCTCATGAGATGATTTATTACATTAGTATGTTGTCAACGACTGGAGGAAAGTTAAAAATTTCGCCAAAAAAGATTTTAAATAATTACTTCAAGATAAAAAAAATTAATAATTCAAAAAATGCAGTAATAGGATTCGGTATTACAAATCAGACGATAAATTTATTCAAAAAGGCAGATGGTTTAGTCGTTGGAAGTGCATTATGTAAAGGAATTAGCGACTCATTGAAGAAACGACAAAATCCTGTCACAAAATTGAATTACATGGTAAAAAGTTTAAAATCTAAAATTATAAAATGAATTGGATATCAAAATTTATAAAACCAAAAATTAAATCCCTCTTTAAGAAACAGGGTTCAGACAATGAAAAAGCTTTGTGGTCAACTTGTGAATGTAAGAAACTCATATATAAAGATGAATTGTTCAATAATTTAAGCGTTTGTCCCTCTTGTGGATTTCACCATAAATTAACTTGTGACGAAAGATTTAAAATATTCTTCGATAATAAAGAGTTTCAAATATTAAAAACGCCAGAACCTGATGATGATCCATTAAAATTTCCGAAATATGCAACAAAATTAAAGCAAGCTAGAGAAAAAACAAAACAATCTGATGCGGTGATGATTGCCGAGGGAAAAATTGATGGATTGAGCGTTACAGCTGGTGCTCAAAATTTTAATTTTATTGGAGGTGCTGTAGGTGCAGCATCTGGTGAAGCTTTTATATACGGAGTTCAAAACGCAATAACTAATAAAACTCCATTCATATTTTTTAGTTGTTCCGGTGGACAAAAAATGCAGGAGGGGGCTATTGCTTTAATGCAAATGACAAGAACGGTATTAGCGGTAAATGAACTAAAAAAAAATAATCTTCCCTACATTGTCGTAATGACAAATCCAACAACTGGTGGTGTTTCCGCAAGTTTTGCTACACTGGGAGATATACTTATAGGAGAGCCTGGAAGTGTTATAGCATTTGCTGGTCGCCGTGTAATTGAAAATACAGTAAAAGAAGAATTACCATCTGACTTTCAAAGTGCAAATTTCGTTAAAGAACATGGGGGAATTGATCTTGTTATTGAAAGAAAATATTTAAGATCAACAATATCTACCCTTTTATCTATTTTATTGAAGAAGAAAGAAGTTCAGAATATATCGGTTACAAATGATGAGTCAGACATCCAGGAATCTTTACAAAAAACTTCAAAGGCAGTATAGCCGCCGAATAAATTTAGATCTTAAAAGAATTAAAAAAGTTTTAAAAAAATTAAATAATCCACAATACCACATTGAGAATGTAATAAACGTTATTGGTAGTGACGGAAAAAATAGTTTTCTTACATCTCTTAAATTTTTACTAGAGGCAAATGGTGAAAAAGTTAACACTTTTACCAGTCCTCATCTTTATGATGTTCGTCAAAGATTTTGGTTAGGAAAGAGATATATTTCAGTTAAAGAAATTAAAAAATATAAAAAAATTATTGAAAAAACAAAAATTAGATTGACCTTGTTTGAATTACTAACATGTATTTTCATTTTATCTGTAAAGAATACTGATAAAGATTCTTTTAATTTAATAGAAAGTGGTCTCCTTTTTAAAAAAGACAGTACAAACCTGTGGGATAATCCAGCGGCACAAGTAATAACTAATATAAATTTCCAGCATCAGGAATGGGTATATCCAAAAACTATTGCTGAGATTTGTCGTCAAAAAGTAGGGTTTTTAAGTAAAACTTCAAATATCTATATTGGTAAACAAAAATCAAACACACTTAAAATTATTAAAAAAATCCTAAAAAAAAACTCCAGTGATAAATCGTTTTATGGATCATGGAAAATCATAATGATTAAAAATAAAAAATATTATAAAGATAAAGAAAATTTAATTAGGTTAGACTCAAAGTATATTTTCTCTGATGGATTATGGGAAAATATAGGTTTGGCAATAAAAGTTGCTTTGGATTTGGGGATAAATTCTGAAATTATAAAAAAAACAATACCTAAAATACAATTTGAAGGTCGTGTACAATTTATTAAGGGTAAACTTACAAAAAATAAAAAAAATAGCATTTTAATTGATGGTTGTCACAGTGAAACATCAGCAAAAAATCTAGCAAATTATTTGAAAAAATTTGATATTCCAATTTACGGGATTTGGGGAAGTTTAAGAAATAAAAATCCTGAAAAATTAATTAAATCTTTTAAAGGTATTTTTAAAAAAGTAGTTTCAATGAAAATCCCAGATGAACCAAGTGCATTAAGCTCTTCCGAATTAATGAACATTTCGAAAAAAAATGGCTTTTACTCACTTAGAGCAAAAAATATAGAAGACGCTTTAAAGAAAATTCCTCAAAAAGAAAAAAATATTGTAGCAATATTTGGAAGTTTGTATCTTGCTGGGCACGTTTTGAGTAAAAACTAAATATTTTCTTTTATCCAAGAAACAATATTAGATTTTGTGGTGGCACCAACTTTAGTTGCTTTGAGTTCCCCGGCTTTAAATAATAACATTGTTGGAATTCCTCTTACACCAAACTTTGTGGGTGTATTCGGTTCTTCGTCTATGTTGTGCTTTGCAATTACAATTTCGTTCGACATTTCGTCAGAAATTTCTTCAAGGATTGGTCCAATCTGTTTGCATGGGCCACACCACTCTGCCCAAAAATCAACTATGGTTGGTTTTTGTGATTTTATGACCTCGGAGTCAAAGTTTTCGTCAGTAACTTTTTTTGTTCCCATAAATTTATTGATAGAGTTTTTTTTTAAAATGTCAACTATGCACTAGAGTAAACTTTTTCTAACTCTTCAACGTATACGTTAATATCTTCCAGCATTTTTAATTTCTCAGTTTCTTTATTTTTTTCAAACTTAGCTCTCAAATCATCAATCTCTTTGTATGTCCTAGGAATAGTATTCCATTTTTTATCATCGCTAGTGGAGAGAACTCTTTTTACAATTGTATTGTGTATTTCATCATAATCTTCTTTTGGGAGCAAATCAGGTTTTTCTTGATAGAGTAACTTCTTTCCAAAGTAATGGAATCTTTTATCTTTGAATTTTTGTAAGTAAGCAAGTTTTTTTTCCCAATCAATATCGTGAAATCCTTGTAAATTTTTATTGTCTTCTGCTGGAGGAAAGTTGTAGAGACTTTCTTCCTCGCATAGATCTTCTTGGGATTGTGTTTCGACTTTTTCCTGCGCTTCATCTCTTAAAATTAATTCAACTTTTTGAGCAAATTTTTTATTTTTTTTAACAATTTCAGCCCTTTCATTAAGTTTTTTAATTCCGATGTTTTTGTATACCTCAAAGTGTTCTATATATGATGGATTCATTACAATAGGGTGTTTGTTGTGACGGCAAGTTCTCAAAACTTTAGGGGTTTTTTTTAATTCTACTTTTAAAGCCTCAATTGGCATATCCATATAAATACTTGGGTCATGTTTAAGATCGAAAGTTTTAGGCCATTGATAAACTGGGTGCTGACAAATAAAAGTTTGTACGAAAGGTACTACCTTTCCATAATAAAATTCGTTTACACAAAAAAGTTTTTCATTTTTAATTATTTTTAAACTTTCTTCTTTATTTGAGGTCATTAAGCTGCTACTCCAAACACTTGGTGCTTTTTTTTTAATTATTCTAGCAATTTCAAGTGTAGCTCCACAATCACCAATAGCTGTATGTGCAATATGTTTTATTCCATTTAATGGTGCCATAGTATCGAGTTTATATTCTAAATTTCCTTTAGCATTAATTGCATTCTTTAAAGTGCTTGGATAATAAAGGTTTGCTGCTCTTGCTAAGTTAAGTAAGTCTCCCTCTTTATTTCCATTGGTTGTAGATGTGAATGGGTATTGTAAATTTTGAAAAAGCGTATTTCTCCAAAAAATTTGGTCAAACTCTATATTATTCCAACCAATGTAAGTAACTTTACCCCAGCTTTTTAATTTCTCAACAAATTGTTTTACCATTTCATAATGCGAAAGGTTTGTCTCTTTTAATTTTTTTGGTGTTGTATTACTGACAATTAAAGACATGGCCTCAGGAATAATACCAGGTGATAATCTGCATCTTGCGTCAAATCTATCTAATTCATTTAATTGATCATCAGTGAGTATTGCGCCAACTTCAATAATTTGTCCCCATTGTTTATTAGATGAACTTGTTTCGAAATCGTAAAATACAAAATTTGACATTTAGGGAATTAATTACTTAAAGACTTTTATTTTATCAGAATTTTCTTCGAGTGTCTCTTTTACTGTTCCAGGATCTTTTATGTTATTTAGTGTGTTCATTATAGATCGTGCGTCTCTTCCAAAACTATCTGTAGCAGTCATTGCTAATTCTAGCTTTTTTCTTAAATCTATAATTCCGTCGAAATGCTTTTCAAATCTCCTGGAGATCAGCTTTAAATCACTATAAATTTGAGTTGCATGCTTTTGGACTTTAAGAGTTTGGAAACCTAAGTGATATGACTGCAAAAGTGCAGATAATGTATTGGGTCCGGCTATTGTAACTTTATATTTAGTTCTGAGTTCCTCAAGCAAAAGTTCTTTGGTTTTAGGGTCCCTGTAGCTTGAAAGCTCTGCAAACAATCCTTCTGTTGGAGCATATACAATTGCAAAATCTGTTGTCTTTGGAGGTGCAATATATTTTGAATTAACAGTTTTAGCTTTGTTTTTAAAAGCAGTAGCTAAATTTTTTCTAGCTTCCGCTAAAGCTTCTTTGTCTTTGGCTTGATAAGCATTATCTATTTCTTTAAATTTTTCAATTGGCCAGTGACTATCAACAGGAACAAGAACATCTTGAAGTTTAATAGCAAATTCTACTGTGTCACCAGTTTCGTCGGGCTTCATTTTTACATTTTCTATATATTGTGTTGCGGGTAATAAAT
>MDTB01223569.1_pt1 | contig 12928 bp, 2 predicted proteins | sample 811161 | NCBI WGS metagenome assembly MDTB01 (sample SAMN05326650, study PRJNA326480) | marine metagenome | isolation source: seawater | place: Mediterranean Sea | collected 2009 | reverse complement strand
GTCCATGGTAAAATGTGCCGGTATTTTTTTTTACGGGCACATTCGTCCAAGGACACAGCATCGGGGAAAAACCCCTTTTAGCTTAAACGAGCCCGTCCAGTCTTGTATATGTTATTATTATTTCTGATGATTGATGATAAATAACATATAGACTAGATATATATATCTTTGTCTACAGACGACTATATACTCTCTACCATTACCTAGATAGATTACCATTACAGTATACAATTACGAATTATAAAAGACGATAATATATAATAATTTATCAACAACAACAACAACAACAACTAAAATATGGCTTCATTACTTCAACGGCAAAAAAATGCTATTGTATTGTTTAATTATGATCCAAAAGAACATGATGAATTAAAATTAATAAAAGGTGAACAAATTATTGTATTAGAAGAAACTACGGAAAATGATGGATGGTCTTTAGGGCAAAATCAAGATGGGGTCAAAGGTATCTATCCATCCAATTATGTATCTGTTCAAAGTGATGAAGCACCACCGCCACCTAGGCCAAAACGAACTTCTATTAAAAAAATACCAGCAACACAAGATAATGAAGAAAAAACAAGTGTTAATGATAATAATAATAATAATAATAATAATAATAATAATAATAATAATACAACTGATGCAGTTGAGAATAATATAACAGATAATACGTATGTAGTGGTTGATTCATGGGATCTAGGAGTACCACCGCAAAATTATGTTTTAGGACAAAAAATACCTATATGGAAATATCCTGCATTTATCGATTTAATTGCTGATCCATACGTAGATGGAAAACGTATTAATGACAAAACAAAATTAAATCATAAAAATGGTTCTATATTGGATAGTATATCCAGATCTGTGAAATTTTTCTCTAAATTATGTGATATTTTATGTCGATCCCCACATCTTGAGAAACCATGGAAGAAAATTATATGGGATGTAAAAAATGCATGTTCACAAACTCTTTTGATAACAAATATGATTCCCAGGTACATTTTTTCCACAAATAGCGATGCGCATTCCAATGTTGCCAACTCTGAAACACAACGATTAATTGAAAGTATTACATCATCAATTGATAATTTACAAGTGAACCATTGTCTCGTTTTACCAGGTGGTTGGCAAAATAAGGATGGTGATGATGTGCCATTATTGTACATTATCTTTCGTAATACGTATGAAGAGTATACGTTCTCAATATGCAATACTAGTAGGAAAGATGATCCAAAATTTCATCCAATGAGAATTAATCCATTCACACATAAAATGGAACGGGCTTCACCATTAATATTAAAACATGTGCCAAAAGAACGTATTAACGATGGATCCTTTTGGTTTTTACTATATAGGCCATTGTTTAAAACTGTTTCTAATCCACAGGAAATTATATACGAAAAATTACTCCCATTTTTGAATTCAAAGCCATTGATGTCAAACTTAGGAAGTTATGATGAGAATGAAAAGACAGAGTATTGGTCGAGTTTTGGCCGTGCATCTGATTTATCACATATACTTTGTACCTTTAAAGCATTTATGTTAGTTGCGAATTTTACGGATCGACCAGCGGAATTAGTCAAAGGAAGCATAACTTCCTATTTAAAAATGATCTTTTTATGGGCTATTGTTCGAATGATACAACATGATTTAGAAACTGGTATTACGTATTTAAGTACATCAGATGCAACACTATTAAGGATGGCATGCAAATGTTTAACTCTACAAGCTGGCAAGGAAGGAGTTTTAAAAACATCAATTGCAAGTGCAAATGAATTAAAGGAAATTCAAAATTTAAACAAAGCATGTAATAATAAAGTAGATAGTATACGTTTGTCATTGGAAAATCAAGCACCTACTGAATTGCCAGATTGTGGGGAAGGGGATGGTTGGTTAGCATGTAATCCATTATTTGGTAGAATGAGAAATGATTTTGCTGTTGATCATTTAATAGGTAAATCACAACGCCCACCAATTTTACATCCAGTACCATTAACTATTGTTGACACAAAGATACATACCTTCAACGATGTTTCCAATGTATTGAGGCATACGGTTGATTTATGTACACTTCTAGCACATCAATCTAGATACATTAATAATACATATTGTTTTCGTGTATCATTGATACAACAATTATTTTTAGAAATAATTCCATTACCAATAGCTTTAACAGATAAAAATAGGGAGGAAAAATGTTTTTGGACGTCACAAGATATGCGTCGTGAGACACAGAATGATCTAATGCGTTTGTTGCATTTAATTACAAGGCATTATGTATCCTCATCTTTGTCATTAAGAATGACAAGAAACTTTGATGCAATTAGAATCTTAACCATGGCATCCATCGCAACAGTAACAGATGCAGTCATGAGGAAAAAAGCATGTGACATTCCATCGATATTATCATTGCATTATAGCGGTGATGCAGAAGGTCCAATTTCACGCTTTGGATTTGATATGAATGAATTTGCTGTTGAAAGTGAAAATTTAGAATTTTCAGAACCATCCATGAACATTGCACGTACGATGGTATTAGATTATTTTAGTGGAATTGAGAAATGTGTTACACAAGATCATCGAATATTTAATTTCGAGAAACTGACTTTAAGCAATGGTGATCAAGCATTACTTTCCCAAGTATGTTTAGCTACAGGTTTTCCGTTGAATTCAACTGTATTGCCAATGTATTTATCTGGGGAAAATTTAGAATTGTTAGATAACTTTCCAGAGTTAGGTCTATTTCGTGATATTATCTTTTTGTTTCATTTGATGACGCAACCATCAAGCGATGCTTTGCCGGAAGTGAAACGTTGGAAACCAGTAGACGTTGCATTGTCTTGGAGAGTAAAGAAAAATACAAATGAAAAAGTTGTCTTTACCGTAACTGGTTTTGGGCGTCCATTATCATGGGAACCTCGCGAAAGGAGAAATCGGTCCAACACTAGCATTTTCTCAGGATTCTTTGGTGTCTCACGTCCTCGTGCACCTCCAAGTTCTGCTGATCCAAAGAATATCATTGGCAAAAAGGTTGAAACTGAGGATGATATTTTGCACGTATTAGAATTGCCAAATTTCAATAATTCTTTGAATCAACGTGATAGCGAATTGTTACTAACGTATTTAACTGCGCCATATATACGCATACCATTGGTATTGAACTTTTTCACAAAGCCTGGTAGAATTCGCGCGTTGGCATCCTTGGAAATCCAAGCAGTGATTGATGCATGTTTATTTGAACCAGGACTGTGGCAGGAAGATGCTATGAAGCCAACGGCAACTGAAATACCATCAAATAAGCGGAAAGTATTTGCAACTCCGTTGGGATTAATAATTAATGAGCTTGTACATAGTCCACATATAATTTTAGAATCAGTGGAAAAAATGCTGTCTGATTGTCTCGATCTGGATACTGGTAAATATACGCAAACGTCATCAGCACTTTTATTTGTCTCGCGCTTAGCTGTAAGAATTGAAGGATATTTAAAAGTTGCAATACGTCATAATAAATGGATTAAAGAGAAGAGCAAACTTTCAAGGGCTAATTGGGCTGCCCACGTACGCGGTTTTCGATGTGAGGATAAAGTTATCAATGAAATGGAAAAAGTTGTATCACGCTTGCAAATATTATTACGGAGTAATGTTTTTCGTGTATTAGAGCGATGGCTGAAAAAGGCACTACAAGTTCAAGATATGGTTACTGCATGCATTGTTCATGCTCATTTAATTTATGTCTTTAAGAATACGGAACCGGCAGAATATGATTTTACAGCTGTATCGGTAATGTTGACAAGTCAAGTCTTTTTAACCAGTCGTTATCGATACAATGTAGAAGCTGGGTCAGAGGAAGAAGGAAAAGGTCGAGCACGATCAAAAACATTTCATGTAGATAATTCTTTATTCATATCACAAACGGAATTATTTTCAATATTTCAACGGCATCGACGACATATTTTGGAATGGCTTGACAAGGATAAAAAAATGGCAAATGAAGTCATGGAAAGTGTTGTTCGTGTAGCAACTTTAACAGGTACCCGTACAGGATGGAACACGCAGAAAATGGCTGATACGTTTAAAAATAGAACATGGTTGGAAATGAGTTTTAATAATTGTCAAGGTCGTTTTATACCTGACACAGAAGTAAAAAGTCTACGGTTGCGCCGGAATTCCAGTGCAGATGATTCATATGAAGATTGGCTACGACGAACTACATCAGAAAAGTCTGAATCAGAAGTAAATATTCAATTTGGTGAATTTACGTTAAAAAAACATCGAGTGGAAGTACTTCGAGGTTCGATTGCAAATATGCGAGATTGCATTGCTGTATTTGGTAAAGCAATTGCATCTGCTGGAATTGCCAGTGCTGAAGTGCTTCACACTTCAAATCGTTTATGGTATCGCTTAGTTGGAAGAAGGCATGATTTACAAATGTGGAAAGCGGATGATCGTGTGCCGGAAATCAATAAATTTACACGTCGGTTCCCAAGTGGTTTGAAGAAAGATGAGCAATGGATCAATAGTATTTTGAGTCCATGTCAAAGCAGACGATTTCAAAATCTTGCGCTATTTCTACCTTCAGGGAAAGTATTTGGAAAGAACGCCCCAATTGCTCGATTGGCTGGATATCTAAACAATCCAAATACGGAAGAAGGTGGAAAATGTATAAAAGAAGTGATCATCGTTCGTGCATATAAAGTCGTTCATGTTTACAATGTTGTTGAAATTGGTCGTAGATATTTTCGATCATTATGCTATACTTCAAACATACGGCATTGTCTTCATGACATAAAGTCAGATAGATCACTATTGAAGCAATGGGGGAGAGCAGTAGTAGAAGGTGGAAATCCATTATCCTACGTACGTGCAGAGAAATCGCTTGTAGTTACACGCCATTTGAACGCTCGTGAAGGAGTACAAACATTTGTTCCAACATTTGTTTTAAATGGTTTAATCCCATCTGTCTTATTGTCAGAATATAGTTTTTGGCAAAGCGAAGATGGTTCCATTACTGGTTACAGTAAAACGATGAGTAAGAATGGACATCAAAGCAAAAGCTTATTGCATATTACACTGTTTCCAGATAAAGGGTCTAGTGATTCAACAGGTTTTGGAAATGCAACAGCATCCGCAGTAATCCATAGATCAGAAGTCGATCATTTAATAAAATCAGATGAAATGTTTGATGATGGAAAAACACCGGTTCTTAAATATGGACGAAAGCGTTGTTTGGTAAATTTAATGTATGCTTCACCTGACAGTGATACTGGCAAACTTTCAAGATTTATGTTGCGTTTGGATAATTTATCACACATTTTGGCGTGGTCAAACAAAGAGTGCAACTCTTTAGGCGAACCTGCGCCAGTTCATTTAGTCGAATTACCTCGTGTTGGATTGACTTTTTACGTAACTGAAAATGGTAAAAAATACAATTGTGTGGAGCATACAGGTTTGTTTGTCAGCAATTTACATGATAAAGACATTCATAAAATGATGCGTAGTTTGCCACATTCAATATTGCTTCAAACTGTACGTGGTGAAATGTTTGTACTCTTACCAGCTTTAGCGATGCCGGTACCATTTCATGCGAAGGAAGATTTGATATCGGCAGGTTTTGCATTAGATCGTACAAATACTTCATGGTTGAATAATGTTGGTAATACTAGACATTACATTTATGAAGTGCATTCATCAAAACGCTACATGTACTCATCCACGTTAAGCGGGACCTTGTATCTAATGTTACTAAGATTTTGCGCAAAAGATTATGCAGATGTTGTACGCTTAGCAGAATCATGTGTCACAGATGAAGCTTTGTCTCCTCACGACAAGCAAATTTTTGAGCAACTTGAATTAATACTAAGCGATTTTGTACCGGATGCATATGCATGTAGGTTAAAACTCTCTTATGTGACTAGATCGTTGCAAAAAATCATGTCATGTCCTTGGAATATTGCAGAGCAGCTGATAGCGTATGTTAGATGGAGAAGGTGGGTATCGTTTGAATGCCGTTTGACCATTGAGGAAGAAATTGAATTATTAGAAAATGCTGATATTGAAAAGTCAAAATTACTGTTGGACCACCTGTCTATTTTGAAAGCTGCTTCCGGGGCGCCACCGGGTGTCTCCATCGATGTGTCAGTTGACATTCCACGTCTGCGAAATTATGTGGATTATGATGCCGTTGAAGATCGTTCCATTTATATCAAAGGAGACAAAGCATCTGTAATATCAAACATTTCCTACACTAGGCCGAAGGGGGAATTTTATGGAATAGATACCATGAAAGCAATCGACAAATGGTTGGATTCTGGCTTCCGTCTTAAAGGAGGTGGGAATGGCCTTGGCTTTTTGTTTTTATATGAATTATTTACCAAATCATTTGATGCTCGTATCTTGCGCAATGATTCAACCGTCATTTTAGCTACACTTTTCATGAGATTTCTTCCAAATGATGAAATTACTAGTCAATCAACTTATATGTCCATTTTACGTATTCTTTCATTAAATCCAAAAAAGTTGCTAGAAAAAGAAGGGGTTTTACCGAAATATGAAGATACAAGAACTATTAAGTTGAGTTTGATGTTCCGCAGTTCAAGCATACTAAGCAAATTGATGAAAGAAGTTACCAACCAGTTATTTAAGTTGAGGGAAGAGTTAAAACTAAAAGTTGAATTTCCAAGGCGATATGCACCATCACCATCTTTAAAAGTAGGTTCAATTAAATCATTTATGAAAAATGATTTCGCATGGGTTGCAAATGATATAAATAATCAAAGTTCGTCCTCCAGAACGTTTGAATTTCCTGTAGATATTGGTAATAATACGCTTATTGACAAAGAAAATATAATTGCATTGGCAAAGAAGCCGTTGCAAGTGATTGCATTTGATAAGTACATTCAATTTCACTCATATGCAGGTAGCAATGATACGTTAAGCAAATTGCCGTTCAAAATTGATGATCATCCATATGCACGCTCGCACATTGCCCGGCAAATGATTAATCGTCTCGATGAAGATGTTGTTGTTCATTCTGATAATATGAAAAACGCAAAGTTTTCTGCTATACGAGGTTTGTCAAAAAGTGAAATAAAAGGTACGTTGGATGATGCAGCGAAAAGGAAAGAAGTTGTAGCATTGGTACAATCTTTAATGAAATCACTTAGGAAGCAAAAAGATATAGATGAATCCAACATTGCAAAATGTCTTACTTCTGCACTTGGTTCGTTGAATAATGTTGTCAATTGTCAAATGAATAATCATGTCTCTGAACGACAAAAGCGTAGCTATCAGTTAGGTCAACATAGCGGGTTGTTTGCGAAAGGGACATTAGACGTTTTAGTTCAATGTTTGTTATCATCTGATGGAGAAGAAAATATAAAGTTAATAAATCCATTATTATCGGATGCAGAAGTCAAAAAAATATTAAATGCAACCGTTGGAATCCTGACTTTAGGTTGCCGTATTGCTCAAATATCTCGCTCTATGCTAAAAGTCCATGATTTAATCGATCTCTTGGAAGACTTTGATAAAAACTCGGCTATAACATCGCAAGATATTGTATTGAAGTCTAAAGATGTTTGCAAAGAATTATTATCCGGGCGACATTTTATGAAAGAAGATGATGGTGGCAAATCGCTTTTTGCGTTTGATCCTCGTTATCTTGTATTTGAATTTGCTCATAATATTTTATTACGTAAAGCACAAGTAGATTTAGTCAATAAGTTTGTTGATGCAATGAAAAATGATAGTTCGATGTGCCATCAAATGATTATGGGTGCTGGTAAAACAACTGTTGTGGGCCCATTATTATCTTTAATTTTAGCTGATGGATATTCATTGGTTAGTGAAGTTGTCCCTCAAGCGCTTTTAGAATTTAGTCGCTCAACGTTGCGTGAAAGATTTTCCGGCGTCATACGAAAAAGCATTTATACCTTTAAATTTACCAGAAGCGATCGACCTACTGTTGCGCTATATAATAAATTGAAGACGGTGAAAAGCTCAAAAAGTGTACTAGTAACAACTCCAACCGCTATTAAAAGCTTTCAATTAAAATTTATTGAAACATTACAAAAATTGGATGAGCTTAATGTCTATGAAAAAGAAAGAGAAGACTCTAATGGATTTTTCAGTTGGTTTACATCAGATGGAGAAGCTCAAAATTATGCAGATGCAAAGAAACATTTAAAATTTGAAGCAACTTTATGTAAACGTATATTAGGACTTTTCAAGCAAGGAACTTTAATATTGGATGAAGTCGATTTGATTTTACATCCATTAAAAAGTGAACTGAACTGGCCAATCGGCAAAAAGGTTCCATTGGATTTCTCTCGCAGTTCAGCAGGTGCTGGTTTGAGGTGGCAGTTACCATATCATTTGCTTGATAGTTTATTTTATTGGGCTCGCGGCACGATGACAGTGCACTTTGAAGAAAGTAGGACAGCACTGAGCACACTGGAAGCAATCAAAAAATGTATTGATGAAGGTGTAAAAGATAAATTAGTTCAAACTACTCCACATCTTGTATTACTAGAAAAATCATTTTATGATCAAAAGTTAAAGACATTGCTAGGAAATTGGATGGTTGTGTGGCTAAATGCAAAGGAGACGATACCTATGAATAATGAAAAATTGCACGAGTATCTTATGGTGGGTAAAAAAGCAAGTGAAGATGTTTTGAAATTGGTCAAAACAAAGTTGACCGATGCGGCTATTAAAATGGTAAATCTTTCACATGAATGGCTCACGTCTGTATTACCATTTATATTAGGGAAGATTGATCGTGTCAGTTTTGGACTTTTATCAAATGCAGATGCAAAATTAATGAAAGAATCTGGCTTGTATTTATCACCAAATAGAATGCTTTTAGCCGTTCCGTTTAATGGCAAAGATGTTCCTAGTAGATCATCGGAATTTGCCCATCCAGATGTAAAAATTGGTTTAACTATTTGTGCATACCGATTAGAAGGTTTAAGAATGAATGATTTCAAAGAGTTATTAAAATCAATATTAGACTCAATGCGAGAGGAATATGGACCTGTCCTACAACGAAAATCTAGCCAATTGTGGGTCAAATGGATACATGGAACGGGGCGACGAGTACGAGGCACGCAAGTACATCTGGAGGAGAAAAAAGAAGAAGAAGAAGAATTTAAGAAGGACGAAGATGACATTTTACCTTTACACTTGATCGATTTCAACGACAACGTATACATGAAAACATTGCATGATATTCTTTATAAAGTTCCAAATTTAATAGAAGTGTACTTAAATACTATTGTTTTCCCTGAAACAATGCCACATCAAGAATCAAAATTGTCTAGTAGTGGGCAAGAATTAGGTGGTGATTTACTGTTTGGTAATAGGATTGGCTTTTCTGGCACGCCAAACGATTTGTTGCCAATTGAACTTGGAAAATGCCATTTTGAACTTGGTGTAGATGGAAAAATTATGAATGTTTTAACTTCTGCAAAGTATTCATCTTCAAAGTTGCTGCCGTCTGATTGGACGATTAAAAGCGTACTTGATTTAGTTGCTAATGCAGCAAATCCCTCGTATCATGCATTGATCGATACAGGAGCTCTAATTACAGGAATGACAAATGCGGAAGTTGCGCGATACTTGCTTTTAAGCGGTTTGGAAAGTAAAGATGGTGTAGTCTTTTTGGATGAACATGATCGAAAAATGATCTTGCTACGCCGTGGGATGCAAATTGTCCCATTGTCTCAGAGTGGATTAAGCAAAGATAGGCAATTTGCTTTTTACGATCAAATACATACAACTGGTATGGATATTAAGCACTGTATAAATGCAAAAGCTGCTTTGACGCTGGGTAAATCTATGACTTTCCGAGACTATGCACAAGGTGCATATCGTATGCGTGGAATAGGGAATGGGCAGACTATTGAAGTTTTGATTATTCCGGAAATTGGAAAATTAATTAGGAAGACGATATCAGTTGGGACGACAAGTATTGCTGATTCACCGAAAGGACAGCTTTATAACATATTGGCTTGGTTGATTTTAAATCAAATGAGATCTGAGCGTGTTCAGTTCCATGTACTCTGTGAGCAAAATATTGCAAATTTATGGAGAAAACGGACGTTTAATATCATGAAGCGAGATTTAGATAAGCTGACTGAAGATATATCAAGTGATGCGTCTCAACGTAAATTGAATGTATACCGAGAACGTATTGATTATACAGTCGAAAATACAGTCCCAGTCGATCATGACTTTATGGAGAAGGTAAAGAGGAATTTAAGTGAATATCGTGATATTTTGAAAGACAAAGATATAGAGGTTTTGGAAAAGATTAAAGCGTATTATATGGAGGCACGATCGAAAGCAGTTGATAACAATGAAGGTGGTGTATTTAAAGAAAAGGCATTTCATGGAGAGCAAGAGCAAGAACAAGAGCAAGAACAGGAACAAGAGCAAGAACAAGAACAGGAGCAAGAACAGGAGCAAGAACAGGAACAAGAAGTGGTTTACGCTCCAGACAAAAAGCAATATAAACGGACAGATGAAAGTCCAGTATCATGGTCTTCCAAATATTTAGGTGTTGCGCCGTCTAAGTCTTATCAAGGTTTTTACCCTTTATCTTCGTTTGGTGTCCCAAAGGCTTTGTTTGAAGACATGAAAACCCTTGCATTTCCAAGTTATATGTATATCAGTCGAAATTATTATAGATCAGAATGGTCGATGAACACCCACCGGCGCTTGAAAAATGTCATTATTGCCTTGGAGTGGGTGCCTGATGTTAATGAAGTGAAGCCATTGACAAATATGGAAACAAAATTATCGTCCGCACAATTAGATATGCTAAAAGTTGCTTTTAATATGTTTGATACAAGTGGCACTGGGAAACTTGGGAAAGAGGAATTTCGAGATGTATTAAATGCTGTTGATGTGCCAATGGAAAATGCATCAATAAATACAAATGGTGGTACTAAAGAAGATGATGAGAACGAATTGATTACGAAACTATATAACTTAGTTGACCATCGAAAACGTGGTTTCATCGATTTTGAAGATTTGCAACGAATGATGGAAACCCAAATATATTCACAAAATACTGCAGGTAAATACTTTGTTGTGGTATCGCTTTCAGAGGCTGAAACACTTCGATCTATTCTTCATAGTGTGCAACATAAAACTATCAATGAGGGGAAATCTTCGTTTGCTTTGCGACTAGGCTCTACTATTATTGATAAATCTACTACGCATGAATTTGCTGGTCCATATCAAACGGATACCGCATTGCAATGCTTGCGATTTTTAGATAGTGATACAAAATACGAAGAAAGAGACATATCGTTGCTCTTAAGAGCAATTCAGATCAACAAGAAAAAAGATAGACAAAAATGGTTTGAAAGTGTTAATTCCTGCCGTCGTCGACGACGTGTAAACTTGGGTGCTTCTTCATTGCGTGTAGTATTTCAAACATCTGATGAGTTTTTTGTTTTACAAGATCGCGCGTTTATGTCACGTGTGCGCACTGCAATTAATTCACGTGGTTTATATGTATACGATGCATTCCGTGCATTTGATACAGATCGTAATGGTGTACTTGGATGTACTGAACTTTATAGTGGCATGTGCTGGCTTGGCTTGGCAGTTAAGCCGGAAGATATATATCGATTGATACGTCACATTGATTCGGACAATGATGGATATATATCTTTCTTCGATTTTAAATCTGCACTTGATATGTATGCTGGAAATGTCTCTGTTGATAAATCTTTTAAAAAAGAAGAATTTAATTCTGTTGTGCCACAACAAAAAATCCAAGAATTTTATGAAATGGAAGATGGTGCAATACGAAAGACAAGTCGAAAGGTTAGCCAAGGAGAGTTGCAAAAATTTAGAGTCAGTCAGAAGCCAGCTATTGGTTATGAATGTGTATGGACAAGCCGTGGTACGATGAGTCGTGCCAAGTGTAGTATATGGATTCCAAATTTAAAACGAGGTTTCATGGCACCGAAGCATAAAAAGCGTATTTGCATTGGTTATTATGCAAATATAGGTTACGGCGATCCTCGTAGTTCTGGTAGTATTGCTGGGATTGGTCTAAACCTATTAGAATTAACAGATTATACTCATGCGGGTGTGCGTTTTACCGGCAGTAAAATTATAACAATTGTCCGTGACAAATTTTGCCCGCATCCAATACGATTTCATCAAGTTTGGAGTCAATATAAAGGTGAAAAACCACTTTTTGCATGGGAACCTATACCACCATCAGAAGATTTTAGAAGCTTGGGTATGATCGTAACAACTAGTGATACTGCACCACCTTTAACATGCGTTAGATGTATCCCAAAAAGATGGACAAAAAAATCTACAATTGTTCCACGATTGGTATGGAACGATGCAGGTACAGGTGGCCGTGCAGGTAGTATATGGATTGTTAACGAACTTGGTTTGATTTGGGTGAAAAGTGGTCATGATCCACCGGAAGGTCCATTTTATACGGTGAAAGGGGAAAAGTTTTATGTCGGTGGACATGAACTTGATGAAGAAACGGAGGATGATGCATTGTCAGATTTTCAAAAAGCTCGTGCGGTAGTAAACAGTAGGAAAACATTAAATCCAGCAGAGGCAGCTAGGATAAGAGAGTTGATGATTGAGGAACAAAAGAAGGTCAGTGAACAAGGTGTTGGTATATAATTTTTTGCTTTTTTTTTAATACGAGTATATACTGAGTATATATATTATATATACGAACTTCGTATGATATATATATGCATAATATATACGATATCGTCGTCTCGTATGTCTCGTATATATATATTCAATATTTTTATAAAAAAAACTTTATTATAAACGAATATACTTCGTATTTTTTTATATATACAAAAAAAAATACAAATAATATTTTCACATATAATTTTAATTTTACGCATTAATTTATTTTAAATTATTTAAT
>MDTB01116589.1_pt1 | contig 12928 bp, 10 predicted proteins | sample 811161 | NCBI WGS metagenome assembly MDTB01 (sample SAMN05326650, study PRJNA326480) | marine metagenome | isolation source: seawater | place: Mediterranean Sea | collected 2009 | reverse complement strand
CTAGGTCTATGTATACGGCCTCACATATGCATATGCAATACTTACGTCACGGAAAGCCTTGGTCTGCTCTGCCTCTTGGTCGGCCCTATTCCTCAGCATTTCCTCTGCTTGGGCGTTGAGGCTCTTGAGCTCCTTATTTTCGTTGACCAAGCTCACATTTTCTTGCTGTGTAGTAGAAAGTTGCGTCTGCAAACTCACAGTGAGTTCCTTTACACTCTCCAGGGCCTGTATTTGGCCACGGAACTTGATGTGAGACTCCTGCAACTGCTTTACACGAATCTTCAGCGCATTCAGCTCCTTGTTCTTCTCCTTCAACGAGCCCTCCGCCTTTCTCCACCCGCGATACAGGTGTAAAACATCCTCATAATCAACGTTATGCAGATCAGGTTCTGTCTCCTTCATCGCCATGGTCGCTATCTTGGTTGAGATGCCAGCAAAACCCTTCCCTTGTCTCGGCCGATTATCAGGATCCTTCTTGGAGATAACCTCTCTGAAACCTATGGCAACCTTATATATCTATATAACGTCGACTTTCACACAGCAGATTAGTGCCCAGAAAGCTTCGGATGACAGTAGTTCCTTTTTCTTGTTGGACACCCCACCGGCTAAGAGAAGGGGGGTCTTCCACTCGTAGAGTTTCATTCGATTGTACACGAAGCACAGCCATAGGGAGATATTTAGATAATCCTTTCAATTTTCTTTACAATGGTGCTCTACAAACGTGAATGATTTACAATAATGGCACCTTTGGTCACGTCTGACAACTATGGAAGCACGAAGCAAGCGGACAAACAGATATGATTCTATATCACTCCGTCTTGCCTTTAATTTCGCTGGTAGCCGCTCCGCCAGCCCCCGACATGATGGCAAGAACGAAAAAGTGTATTGCAGCAAAATGTGGTCTCTGCAGCTGTACAGCCCCAATTTGCGAGCCTGCTACTCGAGTTTGCACAGCTGTACCATAAATAGGGGCGATGACTCCGCTTAGAGACGACAGCATTCCCATGATACCTTGTGCCTTACCGGTATCTGACACCGGGACGGCCGTCAGAAACGCGTTTTTCATACTAGAGGCCAGGAGATTGGAACATACCACGTTGGGAAGCATGCTGTAGAAAACATAATGGTTCAGAGTAGGGCTCATAATCTCCCCAAGATTGGCAAAGGCAATCAACAATAGGCATACCGTCATAGTGGAGTACGGATTGTTGGCTGTTCCAAACCATTTCATTACCGCGGGCACCAGAATAACGTCGGAGGCGATACCCGCTATTGAGCTATAGGAGGAAAGAAACCCCAGTTGGTAGGTCTCGATGTTGAATCTGTCCTCCATGTAATTCAGGATATGTCTGTAACTCATGCTGTTCACCACAAAGCCGTAGAATACTTGTAAGACTACGATGTAGCCTATCGTTCGGTTTTGGCATAGGTCCACAACGCTCTTGTAGAAGTTACGGACAGCATTAATAGCGGGCGCTACAAAACCTGTCTTTTTCCCCTCACGGATGTTGTTGTCGAGGTCATGCTTCTCCGCCGCTTTCTTTTTCTTACTCTTTACATCCCCCTCAAAGCCTACAGAGGCGGGAAAGAACACTACAGTGATTAGAATGTTCAGCAGAAAGAGCGCTGCTGCGCATAGACAGGGAAGACGAGGGTCCCTTTTATACATATATGAGCCCATACCGGGGCCCACGACGAAAGCGAAGGTAGCTGCAGCCGAGCACTGGCCCAGTTCTCGTGTGCGCAGCTCCGCGTTCCCCGCTGTAAGCTCACTAATCGTGCTTGTAGTGACGGTCATGGTCTGCTTCACGAGCCCTACTAGCACACGACTGCCAAAGAGTAGATACACATTGTTTGTCATGCAAACCAGAGTGTATGAGATGCCACTACCAATAAAGGAGAGCAACAGAATGCTCTTCTTAGAGAGGCTATCCGAGGCTGCTCCGATCGCAACGCCTCCAATAAGTTGGGAGATCGCGTATGTGCTACTAATGTAGGCGTACATCATCTTGTCTACCCCCGCGTCCCGGAAGTACGAACTCAGCAGGGGTACAACCAGGGCAACTCCCAAGTAGTCGAATAACATGATAACCTTTGTCATCATTAATAGCACCATCATGAGAGTATAAAGGGAAACGGTCAGGATCACCGTGTTACTATCGTCGCGTCACGAATCCAATCAATCTTTAATTATCTGTATTTTTGACCGACGACTGTGCAAATGGTGACAATTATTGTCATTCTGTGCCTTTTTGCACTTCAGAGCCGCGCATTTATGTCAACGAGGGGGCAAAATACAGTCGGCATAACTCAGATTCAGAGAACTACCGCCTGTGAACTCCCACGTCTAGGCATGGCCACATATGAGGACGTTGATTATATTCCGAAGTCTCAGAATGTACCTCCCTCTGAAAGTATAGTGAAAATGGGTAGGATTATCAAAGAGGGCGTGAGTAATTGCCTAATTAGGATAAGATCCATTGAAGGGTTCATGGAAATGAGGAGTCTCAGGAATCAGCTATCTGCGGCAGGAACTGGGGGTCTAGTGGCATACGGCTGCACGAATTGTCTATATTACACTATTGCAACAACAATTTTTTGGTTTAGCACGCCCACAACGCAAGCTGCAAGCTCAAGCGTTGCGGTCCTCTCTTTAGCGGACAAGGTGCAGATGCTCACGAGCCGTCTTCCCAAGACAATTGCTCTTGTCTGGGCCGGGAGCCAAATCACAAAAGTGCCTCGTATTGCAGGCTCTCTCTCACTGACGCCATTCGCAAGAAAGGCCATCAATCAGGTTGAGAACACCTTCGCAGTACCGCACAAGACAGCTGTGGCCTTATGCTCTGCCTCACTCCTGACCTTTACGGCTCTATTTTATGTAGCTCTTGTGGTATTTTCTGCCATACTCATGTGAGTGTGATGAGAGAGATGGGTGGAGCGCGGTGAGGCGCGTGCGGCGGCTCTACTCGCTTTGAAAGCGCGGGAGCATGTTTCTGTAAGGAGTTAGAAGGATAGGAATGAGACGAGGTATTCCGAGGGGGGTTAGAGGTTCGAAGGAAGCTTTCTGTTGAAGAATTCCTATTGAAGGGAGGTTTGTGGCAAGGAGAGTGAAGAGGTTTTATGACCCATATCTGTTAAATGAGTGTTACATGCAAGCAAGTGAGCTAACTCTCCTGATACGTGAATCCTGTAAAGTCCGCCTTGGCTTGCATGGTATCTGTCATAGCCTGTGCGGGTAAGCTGTCACGTGGCGCTTCACTGGTGAACTCTGTATCGAAATTTCGAACATCTGCGTCATTCTTCTGCTTCGGTGGAATAAACTCAGGCGTTACACGCTTCTCGAGCACGTCATTTAGATCAAGTGACGAAAAGAAAGGATGCGAGAGGACATCGTCTGCACCCCCATTGCCACTTCCCAGCCGACTCATTACATTGCGCTCCAGCATCTTCTTGATCAAGTCCTTGGCCTCGTCGCTGACGGGGAGGCTGCTGCTGAACTTGATGGGGTCGTGCAGGATCTTCTTGTACATTGTGTTGAGGTTCTTGTCGTAAAACGGAGGCAAACCGTACAACATCTCATACAGGATGCAGCCCAAGGCCCACCAGTCCACTGCCTTCCCGTGCCCACGATTCTCCACGAGCTCGGGGGCTACATACTCTGGAGTCCCGCAGAACGTCTTTGTGCCCCCTTCAGCTCCTGATCCAGTGATATTCGCCTTCGCTAGGCCATAGTCGACGCACTTGATGTGTCCATCCTTCCCAAGCAAGATGTTCTCGGGCTTGAGATCCCTGTGGATGACGTTCTTGCTGTGCATGGCCTTCATAGCAAGGCAGCACTCAGCCATGTAAAGTTTTGCCCGCGATTCACTGAATTTGCGCTGTTTCTTAATCCAGAAGAACAATTCGCCGCCTGTGAGATAGTCCATGACAATATAGAGCTTGTCTGGAGTCTGGAATGCGAAGCTCAGGTGCACGAGAAAGGGGCTATTGATCTCTTCAAGGACGAACCTCTCCGTGATGGTGTGCTCCACTTGGTTCGCCTTTACCAACTCTGCCTTCTTCAGACTCTTCAATGCGTACAGTGTGTTGCCACTATCCGACTTCTTCTTCACTAGCATCACCTTACCAAAAGCTCCACGTCCAAGCACCTTGATAATGTCGAAGTCATTCATTGTCACCTTTGGCCCCTTATCTGTAATTACGTCAAGGCTTTGGGTTCTGCCCCCCTTATTTGCGTCCCCTTGACCATCATTTCCTTTGCGTCCACGGCTTTTGGCGAACGAATTCCCCATAATCTTAAAGAAAATCTGTGATCACTTTCCTGGCCTACAGTTATCGAAGGAACAGAGAAATCTGAATCTCTTTAGTGAAGTCGGACAACTTATTGTACTGAGTCTTAGCAAAATAGTTGTATGTCCCCTCGAGATGGTCTGAAAAGATGCTTATTGATTGACTACCGAAATTGACCGTGGGTGATCTTTTTCGGGCTCTTAGTCGCCAGCCAAATTATTTTGTTATTGTAGTCTTCAAAGAGTGACTGGTAAGTGCAGCGAACGGGTTGTAGGGGATTGTTGTGAAGTTATATGTATGGGGATCGGCACGACTAGGGAGCTTTGACAACAGATAGGCAGCTAAAGGGGTCGCAGCGAGGCGAGGCGCAGAGCATGCAGGGGCCAGGTTCATGGGCTTAGGAGGGAGATGTGTGGTGGGTTGTAACACTCCTCACTCTCTGACCTACGTTCATTGATCTGAACCCTTTTCGTGCTACCACCTTGGCAGTAATGGTCAACAAATGTACCTCATCGCCCTCATGGCCGTCTCCGCCGAACTCGGCACCATTGAAACTTGTGTGAATGGCTATTTCTGACGTTTTTCCTTTCTCTTACATTTCTATACGTTATTTTCCTCCCTACAGTCATACATCAAACAAGATGGTGAAGTACTCGAAGGACGTAGCGAACGACTCTAAGGTGGCCAAGGCTGGTGCTCAGCACATCCGCGTGCACTACAAGCACTGCCGTGAGATTAGCCAGGCCATCAAGGGTCGCACTGTTGGTGCAGCCAAGGCTTATCTAGAGAACGTTTTGGAGTACAAGGAGGGAATCCCCTTCACCAAGTACACGGGAGGAATCGGCAGACACTCTGTTGCGAAGAAGTACAAGACGCCTGGGGATAAGATCGCATGGCCTCAGAAGGCCACCAAGGTATACTTGGACCTACTGACGAACATTGAGGCCAACGCCAACGCCAAGGGCCTTGAGCTGGAGAAGTGCAAGATCACCCACACTCAGGCAAACCAGGCCCCCAAAATGCGTAGAAGAACTTACCGTGCTCACGGCCGCATCAACGCCTATGAGAGCAGCCCCGCCCACATTCAGATCATCGCCGAGGAGGATCCTGAGGAGATCGTCAAGGAGGTCGAGGCCGAGCCCAAGCTCACGAAGAAGCAGATGGCGCAGAAGGCCGCCCGTGCCAAGCGCGTCAAGAGCAGCGCTTAAGCGTGCTAGTGAGGGAGAAGGAGGCGAAGTGAAGAAGGAGCGGAGAAGTATAGAATATACATTTTGTTCATGATCGTCAATAATCACCAAATTTCAGCACTGACCCGCGTACATGACCCGATCAAAGGGGGCACTGCATTGAACAAAGTAAAGGGACATCCACTGACAGGCAAGAGTTCAGTAGAAACGTGCGATAGCTCACAGGTACCAAAGTGGATAGCTTATGGGAGTCAAAGAAGACCGATGTTCTCAATAGTTTAAGGAGTTGGCGTTCAGGCAACCTGGAAACGTTCCGGCTCTTTCAGCACGGTATCGGCTGTAAGTACCATAGGCACGCCATAAGCGTCATTATCGAGATAAAGTGGGGTCGTTGTTAGATGTCAGCACCACGCAGACTGAAGGGTGAGCCCAGAGGGGGTCGAGGCAAGCCTCTACGGCTGGCTTTACATAGGAAGAGCCCGTACATGCAGCGGTGGTTGCTCCGTAACCCATGGATTCATCCTTTCATCGTGTTTGTCTTCAGTGCAAGCAAGATCCAAAAGATTGTAAGGGGTTTTATTGTTCGCAAACACGGCAAGTTGCATGAGTATATTGCGTGGCGAAAAAGAATGAAGAACAAGCTAATGGCGCGAACTCAAGTGTCGGTGAAAGGCAAATCCCCTCAGCTGGACAAATACTTACGGTTTCTGGACATGGCCAAGATAGGTATGGTGGAGCCGCCAGAATGGCTCGACGGGGGCTACAGCGTGTGGTGTGTCGTGCGCTTACAGGCGTGGTTTAGGATGACCAAGCCGCGCAGACGCCACTTGTACATGAGTCACATTATACACCACATAGCTGCCATGATCATCCAGGCAGCTATCAAGGCCAAGTTGATACGTCTACGAGATAAGCGCGTTATGCAGGAGGCTGCGAAGATTGCAAGAGTCCCTCCCCATAGAGCCAGCGTGCGCATCCAGCTTGCCTGGCGGCGGTTCTGTAACCGGCGTATCTTTCAGTACTACAGAGACCTTATTTTGAACAAGCTACAAGGGGCACCACAGGACTTATTGAAGACCATTGTGCCACAAGAGTCGGAGTTGCTTGATCGTGCTTGCGGCGCAATGGTCCGCTTTCGCTTGGGGGGGGCGCATCTTCCCCCCTAAAGTATTCTTCAAAGTGTACACCCACAGAGGTGTTTGCGACGTGAATGCATTTGCACCGCGTGTATATGCCAAAGAGAAAATAGTAGAGTCGTTCCAGCAGAATCTACACTCCGTGTACGTCCCGAAAGACCGAAAGAAGTACTCCACGGGTATCCGTGTTGGAGGTTCTTACTTCGGCACACAAGTGCTGAGCAACACTAGCACCGATGAGTGGTACAAAAGAGAAGAGAATAATGATTGGAGACCCATTGCCTCGCAGTCTTTTGACGATATCCTCACCCCGCCTTGGCTCCGTGAGACTCCACAGAAGAAGGAGCCTGCGCCCTTCCATTTCAGCAAACTGAAGTGTAAAACTGACTTGGTACGAGAGAAGAAACGCAGGCGCCGCATGTGGCTGATGAAGGCGTACACATTGGCAGGGGTCAATCTGAGTGGAATGGATGGTGACATGAGCATCAGCTCTGCTGATATGATGACAGGAAAGGGGGTTAGCAGTAGGACAGCCGCGGCTGCCACTCACGATCTCCTCTATGGGCACACGAGTGACTCCCAGGAACTAGGGAGTGTCACCAGGTCTCAGCTAGAGACCATATACTCTCCTACAGGCTCCCCTGTGGTCAGCCGTGGGCAGACCCCGGACGGCCACCGTGTGGGTCGGCGGCATACGTCGAGTTATGATGCGGGGGGGGGCTCGCACCTACAGTGCTGAGCAAGGTGGTGGCGTGGTCGAGTCGAAGGAAGAACGAGAGCAGCGCCTGCATCAATTGGACCATGACTCCATTAGCGAGAGTTTGGCATTCCTCTCTATGAGCGAGGCAGAGCACCAAACCTCCAGGAGCCTCGAGATGGGCGACTTAAACCCAGACATGCTGAAGTTCGACAAGTACTTGTCTGCGAGTCTTGATGGTAACGACGTTCCCGTAGTCACGGGCAGTCACGCTGATCGGGTTATCCTCCCGAGCACGAGTGTGGAGGGGTCTAGCCACCAAGATAACACCAATGACCCTCGCCGAGGCAAAACTCGCGTGGTTAGGCCTGATGCTGTCCTAGGTGCAAAGGACAAACGAGCTGTCGGGGTTGGTCTTGGAGAAGCCAAGGACGACAGTGGTGGAGAGATTGCTACAGCCTCGGGGAGAGAAGGAAAAGGAAGGCTAAAATTACCTCCCATCGACTCCGCTGAGGTCCACAAAGCCGTCGACACGAAAATCAAGGCTCTTGAGGATAACGACGATCTGCTGAACTGGAGCTTGGCCCTGGACTATGAGGAGTATGACACAAACTGGGCCCGCCTTGGCACCTCTCTCCCGAGCTCTAGCCGGCCCCAGGCTTTCTATAAATAATGCCTGGCATCTGGCAAAGTACTTGGGGGGGGGGAGGAGCCACAACAGGAACCCCCTACAGAGCAAAATATGGGTTTTCGGATTTTCGGATTTTCGAGATTTTGTTTTTGTAGAGTGAACATCAATCTGTTTTCTTCTCCTCCCCTTCATAGGCCTTCATCTGCTTCTTCACTGCCGCCAAGCACGGGCCTGACGGATCTTTATAGTACTTCATATACCCAAATAAGCAAGCCTGGCGGATAGCTTCAGCTGTGGTGGGGTAAGGGTGGATGGTACCTGCGAGCTGTGGTACTGTAACGCCCCACTGCATCGCCACGGTGATCTCGCTGATCATGTCCCCAGCACCGGGGCCGCAGATCGTGGCACCCAGGATATTGCACCCTCCAGCAGCCATGATGATCTTGACGAAGCCGATTTTTTGTCCGTCACACATACATCTGTCCACATCAGCGAAGTTGCGTTTCAGAACTTCGTATTTGATGCCTTTTCTGTCCAGCTCACTTTCATACTTGCCCACGTGCGCCACTTCAGGCTCAGTGTACGTGCACCAAGGGATCAGTAGATCACTCTGCTTCTCTGACTTACCCAAAAACATATTTCGCACAGCATAGCGTGCCTGAAAATCAGCGGCATGCGTAAATTTGTACGGCGATGCACAGTCCCCACAACTATATATATGGGGGTTTGTAGTAGCAAAGTAGTCGTCAATCAGAACGCCACGGCGGTTATCCCATTCCACCCCAACATTGTCTAGCCCACAGTCGGTGACGTTTGGGGTCCTTCCTGTGCAGTTAAGCAGAGCCTGCGCAGAAAAGGTCATTATCTCACCCGTGGCCAGGTCCCGCACGCGAGCCGAGTACTTCCCCCAGGGAGCACAACACCGAGCCGTCGTCTCATCGCTCCCCACCCCCTCGAGGGTGATGAGCTCCGTATCCACATTGGTGAGGACTGTGACTCCGTCCTTACGAAGGCTTTCTATGACTAGCTCGGCAGCATCTGGGTCTTCTCTCATGAGCAGTCGGGGCCCTCGCTCGAGACAGACGACTTTGCAGCCGAAACGGCGCATACTCTGCGACAATTCCAACCCGATGGGACCACAGCCCACCACCAACATGGTCTCAGGTAGCTCTGTGAGATTGAAGAAGGAGCTGTTTGTGAGATGGGGGATCTCCTTCAGCCCGGGTATGGGTGGCACAGAGGCCGATGCCCCCGTGGCAACCATCGCCTTTTTGAATTGTAGAGTGCGTTTCGTGCCATCGTCCCCTGTGACACACACCTCCCCATTATATTCCGAAGTAGGATCACCCTTGATGAACTCAGCATGGCCTACAAACACTGACTCACAGAAGTCGAGGCTGTATCTCTGCACGGAGTCGTGGTGGCTGATCTTTGCGCGGATAGCACGCATGCGCTTCATGACCTTGCTGAAGTCAACGTTGAAGTGCTTCCTAGTCTTCTTCATGTCAGTTAAGGTTATGCCGTAATCCCCCAACTCTTCCACATTATTGACTTCGTGGAACTTGCGTGCGCAAGCAATCAAGGCTTTCGAGGGCACACACCCCGTATTCAGACAATCCCCTCCCATCGCATGGCGCTCAATGAGGGCGCATCTCTTCCCTAGCCATGCACCTACAATGACAGAAAGCAGACCACTCACACCGGCCCCAATCACCACTAAGTCGTACGGCACTTCAGGGGCTGAAGGATTGACGTAATCTGAAGGGTGCACATTGGACATCAGCTCCACATTGTGTTCACACTCTTTGGGAGAGAATGCAGCTTCAGACACAGACGGTGCCATGGTCTTCGAGCCGGGCGGAATAGTGATGTCAGGCGTCAAGGAAGGCTCTCCACACAAGGGGCCCATCAAATCAGACACTTTTATCTCGCCACTCTTTAGCTGCGAAAAAAGCAGCTCTGCCCGGTCGTCAGCTGTCTCACCATTCTGTAAAATGTCAATACGCGGAATGAAAGCCGACATGATGGAGTCCTAAATGAGATCTACTCGCTTTAGATTTCCTTCCCCCCGCCATAAAACGGGGAACTTTGAGGGGTAATTTGTCCATCTGCAGTGGTCGGCAACATGCCAGCTCCCGCAATTAAAAAGAAAAATATGCCTGTGGCCCTAGTAAAGGGTCGCTTTCGTGGGCAACAGCAAGCTTCGGTGCCTAACCGCGAAATCGTGGATCCACTTCCGGTCGTCCATCGCGGTGTATCTGTAAGTGCTTGGCATTTGGTAGACTCGTAAATGTACACACAAGGTGTGATATATGATAATGGTTCTAACTATGCATTTTCCCTTCCCAACTATTCCATGAACCTATCGAAATGCTTCGTGCCCTCCACCGACTCTTCCGTGCTGTTTCTGCTGTTGGTGACTGTGCGTGCAACTACTCTACAATTCCTCTATAACGTACACTTTATACCTTTAGGATCAGAAGAGGAACCAGCTTGAGCGTATTTTGAACGTAGAGGCTTCAAAGAAGAAGAGTGAGCGTCTAAAAAATGTGTTATTGCAGAAGCTGCTCAGCAAGTATGGTAAAGGCAACAAGATGATTATTACGGCTTTAGTGGACCAGTTCTTGATTGAAAAAGGACAGATTGGGCCCGATGACCTCGCTCAGTTGGAGAAAGAGGTGGTCATGGCGCTGGAGGCGAAGAAGGTGGCTATTTCTGGCTCGAGCTCGAACAAGCTGGCTGCTGCTGGCGCCACAGTGATGGGAAATGGCAACAGTGATCCCAATAATGCAGATATGTCTGGTGCTGTTGATGATGCTGGCCGTAATGCTCCCTACAAGAGCTCGGCACCACCGGCTTCTGGGTCGGAGTGGAGTGTCATCCAGGCGTACCAGATCCTGCAGGGAGAGGAGAAGGAAAAGGAAGAGAAGCAAATTGCGATGAGGAAGAAGGCGGACTTCCGTGCCGCTCTGGACAAGCATATGGAAGAGGCGCGCATCTACAAACAGCAACATACAGACGCGGCAGACCAAGAATATTTCGCCCATGTGAAGCAAGACATTCAGAATTTTCATAGCGAAGAGAAATCCAAACTTGAGAAGATTCACGAGAAAGCGAAGGTGCAGCTACGCATCCAGAATGAGCAGATCGCAGAGAAAGCGAGAATGAGGGCCATTGAGCTGCATCATGAGCGGGAGGTAGAGGAACAGATGCTAGCTGACGCACGGCAGAAGATCGAGGATGAGAAAAACAAGATGAACAGACTCAGAGAGAGGGCTAAGGAGAACCAAGAAAGAGTCAATAGAGAAAATGAAGAAAACCAGCGTCTTCGTGATATTGCCAGACAGAGAGACGCTGAGGAGGACAAGCGTTTACAAGCAGAGTATGCTGCCAAACTCGACGCAGAGGACGCCGCTCGCGAGAGTGCCTTCGCAAAGAGGATGGAGAAAATGGCTGCATTCAGCCAGAAATCTGCCGAGGAGGGTGCTGGTTTCAAGGCTAAGCAGCAGGAGCTGGAGACGGAGCGAATTCTACTGAAGAATCAGGCCGAGAAGGAAGCCCGCGACAAAGCCGCGGAGGAGCGCAAGGCCAGGGAGAAGAAGATGCGCCTGCAGCGCATGCTGGCAGAAAATGAGAAGATACTTACCCGCAAGGCGCGTGAGGCTGAAGAGGCTCGTGCTAAGGACCTAAATTACGCTAATGCCGCCATAGCTGACGTAGAGAAATACAAGCGGGAGGAGCAGGCCAAGGTCGACAAGGTGAAGGCCAACTACGCTGTGTATCGCAAGGTGCTTGATGAGCAGATGAAGACCAGAGCGCCTGCTGCCGATCCCACCAGCGCTGCTTTTATCGGCAGAGAAGCCCAGCTCAATGGCTCCTTGTACCAGAGGGCCATACAAGACCCCGCGGTACTCAAGAGGATTGAGCCCAAGGCGCCCAAGGAGAAGGTCAACGCAGGCCCCAGGATAGCCACGCACAAGTGAGATGTAAACACAAACACATAAGAGTATTGTATGTTGCCACATTCTAGTTAGTCACTGTAAAGAACCCAGTCATACACACATGTATATTCATCTTCATCATCTTCATATCTTCATGAGACCAAAGCGCTTGGTAAGTCTACTTCCTCCCGCCCGCTGCTTCTACTGCATCCCCTGCATCAGCCGCCTTTTCAAACAATTCTCCCCTGAGCTCACTAGCTGAAAGGGGCGCTGTGCCCTGCTCCCAAGAGCTGCCGTCGAGGAAGTCAACCTTGATCTTCGGCTCCACACTGGTCTCTGACGCATTCATGACGAACTCATAGTCAGCGTTGGCGTCATTGAGCTTTGGAGACGACATCTGCCGGGCTATCTCAAACGCACTACGCGAGTTTGAGTCCCAGAAATGTGCCACAACCTCGACTCGCTTGACGAACTTGATCAGCTCCATACTCACATGCCTTGGAACCCTCATGCCTCTTTGCAATGCCTTAACTGATTATGAAAATACGTCTTAGCGTGGTAGGTACTTTCTCACAGCACTTTCTGCACCTTAGCGCGAGGATAAAGGTGGATTAGGTTGAGCGCTTCACTACAAGTATATGAGAGGCATGCTATGCCCGGAGTTCATATTGTATATCAGCCATAAGTACTGCAGATCATATGTTTGAAGAAGACTTAGGGGGAAAATCGGCTTTCATTCGCTTGGCTGTCGAATCGATGCTACACGAGGAGCAGAGTGACTTTCAGGCCATCCAGGTGTTCCAGAACAAGCTCTTTGGTACGGTATTGACTCTTGACGGGGTAATACAGTGCACAACTTTGGACGAGCATATCTATCACGAAATGATTACGCACGTCCCGCTGTCTCACGTGTGTGCAAGCAAGGGGGCAGAGGGCGGCCAACTCGAAGTTGCTATAATCGGAGGAGGGGATGGCGGTGCTTTGCGCGAAGTGCTCAAGTACGATCAGGTGCGGCACGTCACGCTTGTGGACATTGATCGTAAGGT
>MDTB01029593.1_pt1 | contig 12928 bp, 7 predicted proteins | sample 811161 | NCBI WGS metagenome assembly MDTB01 (sample SAMN05326650, study PRJNA326480) | marine metagenome | isolation source: seawater | place: Mediterranean Sea | collected 2009 | reverse complement strand
TTTAATTCTTCAGATCTATAAAAAGAATTAATTTTTATCGGTCCACCAACCCATTCGCGTAAAGGTTCAAATATATTATTTGCAACACCAGTCATATTGCTTAAGTGATATTCCCCCGGAGAGTTATCAATGTTCAACCTCATAGCTGTATTTGATTTGATTCCTTCTTTATATGAAACGTGTTTACTTATTTTTTCTATTTTCATGCGCATCTTTCCATTTAGTTATAGTATACCCAATCGTAACGGTTAATAAACAAATTTTTAATATTATTTCAATATCTGAAAATGATATTAATAACGCTACTGTATTAATTACAATTAATTTTGTATCTGTTAAATCCATTTTATTTTTTTCTTTTAGTGTTTGACACTCTTCTAGGTTTACCTGCTGGTTGGCCTAATCTTTTTTTCTCTCTTATTTTTTTAGCTTTTTCAGATGAGCTCATTTCAGATGCAGTCTTTACTGTTTTACTAGATATACGTTTACTGGGCCTACAATATGGTGTACCTCTTTTTTCACCCTTACGTCTACCACACGGTTTACCTGTACGAACATCAACCCACTTTTCTTTAAACCATCGTTTAAGATTTGCACCTGATTTCGTTTTACGAACAGCCATTATTTTTTAGATTTATTGCCCCAATTGGCAGCACCAACCTTACGACATTTTGCTATTGCTCCACTTGCATAAGCAGATGGGAATACTCTATATTTTGCTTTTACTTTTTTGTAACACGCGTCTTTTGGCATAATTATTTTAGTTTTTTAGTTGTTAATTTTTTTAATCCTGATGTACTAGGGGTTGTTCTATCGTTATCCCTCATACCTAAACTCCACTCATTCCAACCTAGTGATAAAGCAATAGACTGCCAGAATTCAGTTTCATCTTCCATAGCCATTCTTAAGTTGTTTATTTTATACAATGCTCTATCAGCGGGTAAGTTACCTAAAGCAGATAATACTTCAGCACCAGCAATCACAGCAGGGTTTTTAGTATCAGCACCTAAGTCTTTCATTTTTTGCAGTTCTTGCTTATATGTAAACTTTCTACCAGCACTTCTTAATTTTCTAAATTTAGAGTTTAATGGTGGTGATAATGACGATAACTCTTGTATCACATTTGTGTAATCAGGATTTTTCTTTTTATTCTCATCAATTAATTTAAATATTGTATTTTTAGTAGTTGATGCAATTGCACCAAATACTCCTGATCCTCTTAATATAGAATCAGACATACCATTTATAAGATTAGAATATCTTTCTTTTTCTTCTTCTTCTTCTTCTTCATCAAATAATAAAGCAAACAATCCTTGTTGTAATGCGTAGAATAAAGCATTTTGGACAGCGCCATAATACATTATTTTGCTTAAATTAGTTTTCCAGTCACCTCTACCATTAGATAAATCTAATATAGCTTTTTTCATTAATCTGTTATACTGCATCGGTGTATTTTGAAACGCTAATATAATTCTTCCTAAAAAACTTGCTTGCTCCATGGAAACTTTATCAGGCCTTGAAGATTGTTGTGCTTCTTCTGATAATTCCCTCCACTCTTTAAAAGCTTGTTCTTCTGCTTCTTTTTGAGTAAGCCCTTTTTCTTTATGAGAGTTTAATCTATTTCTATAAAAACTTGCGCCACCAATTGATATTGCAAAACTATCCGCTATTTGCGTGGGTAAAAATCCTTTTTTAAGTATAGCTGAAATCGCAGCTCTAACTTTATTAGTTGAGCCTTCTGCTGCATTAGCAATTTCATCTGCGTTTATATCTGTTCTTAATCCACTTCTTCTTTGCTTTAAATAATCAGAATTAAATAAAAAGCTAAAGTCGTTCCAAAATTGTTTTTGATTAGCAAATGCCTCCGCTTGTTTTAATGGATTATTATCTGTCCAATTAGTATAGTTAATAGCAGATATAGTTTGTAGTATTGCTGATCTTGTGTTAAAGAACATTATAGTACCTACAGAATCATTTAACCAGTCTAAAGCTATATTACCTTGATGATCTAGTCTATATGATCTATTTCTACCTGTGTGTATTCTAAATAAAGCACTTTCTAATGCTTTTATGAAGGTATTACCATAAATACTTCTTATCTTATTTGTATTCTCTCCAGATAATTTACCTTTGTTTTTATCAAAGTTACCAAATATTTCGTTTACATTATCAAAAAACGGTTGCAAATAAGCTCCCCTTGTTTCTGTGTTGATATGATTTAATAAATCTTTTGTTATAGTACTTGTTAACCACTCAGGATTTGGATCAGGATATTTACCTTCAGGGTAAGACTGTTCAAGAGAGTCTGAATATTGCTTTATCTTTAAATTTTGTCTAACATATCTATCAATTTCCCCTCTTTCTTTTTGGCTGATACCATCAATTTCAAAATCCGCAGGTTTATCTTTACCATATAAATGAATTCTTATGGCTTGATCATTACTATATCCTAATACAGCTTCTTTACCTAAGTCAATTCCTGCTGCTTTAATATTTTTTTTAGCTTGCTTTAAAGCATCGTTGGCTTTTTTATTTGCTGTATCAAATGCAATTAAACCTTTTGACAAAGGATCAGTTAAATTTTTCTTTATCCATGCTAAATGTTTATCTCCTGTTTTACCTTTACCAGCAAACTGGTATAATAAACCTAAAAAATCTTCTGCTGTAAACGGTACAAATAACCTAAGCCTTTCCGCTTTTTTACCTTTAACTCTTGAGCTTGCCTCTGATACTACTTCGTCCGCTGCAACACCTTTCGTTTCTTCAAGTATTCCGTTTATTTCTTTTGATAAGTTTTCTTCTTTTTGTATTTCACCAAAATAATTTAACTTATTTTTATTTTCACCGTATCTTACATAAATATCATCTCCAAGTTTCCAACCCTCTGGCATTGCTTGTTTTAAACTTTTATCAATTTTAAAATTATTTAATGAAACTTTACTTTCATTTAAAATATTTTCAATATCTGAAACTTTAGCATCTAGTGATTTACTAGAATTGATTACGTCTACCATAAGTTCTCTTATAACAGCAATAGGGATTACATGCTCATATATAAAACCTTTATCTATGTTTTTTTGATAAGAATCAATTTTACCAGCTAATCTTAACGGGCTATCTGACCATTCGCCCCATGCTTTTAATAATTGAATTGCTTCAAACTCTTTACCTCTTTCAATTAAATCTCTTAAGGTATTTACAACCATTGTTTTATTTTGATCAGCTCTAGTATTTACATAATCAATATTTCTTAACAATCCTTTAATACCCGAACTAAATCCTGTTACTGGTCTAAAATCATCTGCTATTATTACTTTAACACCATTATAATAATATCCATTTTTTTGTTTTTTATCCGTAACTACTTTTATTTGATTTAAAACGTTTTCATCAAATAACTTATTGTCTTTTATATATTTAAAAGCAACTTTATAATTAGCTTGACCCTTTTTAAAAGCTCCTGATCTTCTTAACACTGGCTCAATATTAGTAAGCCACCATAACATATAATTTAAATTATTTGAATTAGCTTTTGCTTCTTCAGTATAAAAATCTAATACAGTTTTATTAGCAATTACTTTTTCTTTATTAGTAATTTTAGTAATTACTTTATCATACTTTAATTGATTTTCTAAATCTTTAGCTGTTTTAAAAGTAGCAACAAGATCAGCAGCAAACTCTTCTGCTAATTCTGTTTGATTTTGAAATACAGGTTTAGTTTCTTCTGCTGCACTTTTTATAGCATCAAATATACTTTGACCAGCTTTTAATCCAGCTCTTACAGCTGTTAAAAAAGTAGCTAATGCTTTTGTAAATAATTTAGGACTAATTAATGTTGAATATAAATTAGTATCATTTTCCGCTAACTTATTTAAATATTCAATTTTTCTATCAATTTTTTCAACAAGAACATCAAGAAAATTATCAGGTACTGTTTTACCTTCTATGTCCTGGACTTGTTTAAATTTGTCCATTACTTTTTTATCTTGTGTAACCTGCAATGCAGCGTCTGCTGAAAGCTCATCTACTAATGTTCTTAATAATGATTGCTTTCTGTCACTCCTTGTGCTTGAACCAATTTGTTTTTTTGTTACTTTGTCTTCAGTCGCTGTAAAGTAATCTATAAAATCAGATTTTTCTTGTTCAACTCTTTTAAAAACACCTTTACCTTCTTTTGTTCCCTCTCTTTGTTGCTTTCCCTCTTCATCAAGAACAGCTTCTCTTAGCATAGGGTATTTTTTATTTATAACGCTTTGTGGTAATTGGTTTATTACAGCATCAAAATTTTGTTCAAGAAATATTTTAAAGTTATCAACGCCTGTGTCTTTATCTTTCTTTAATAATCCTTGTAAAACAGGTGTTAACTCAGCTCTATTTTTCTTTTGAAATTCTTTTATAAAGTTTTTATTTGTTATTTCAGGCAGACTTGTACCAAACGTTTTAGCTACTGCTTCAGAAAACACATCAGCAAAAGTTTTTTCAGTTTGGCCTGGAACAAATTTCTTATCAAAGCCTAATTTAGCGGTAAATAATTTATTTTTTACTGATTTAGTTTTTTCAGACTGTAATTGTACTTCTTTTTGTGTAGTTACTTCGCCCTCAATTTGTGTATCCGTTATATCTTGCTTAGCTATTATTTCTTTTTTACCCTCTTTATTAGTTTTTGTTTCAACTAACTTATCAAATATCGCTGGCATTCTTCTTGGCAAGTTCTGGGCTACATACGCGCCAAATGGTGCGCCCGATTCAGTTTTGTATGAATTTATAAGCTTTGCAAATTCTAAGTTAACAGAAGCAGCTAAATCTTGTTTTGTAAGAGATGTGTCTAACTCAGCATTGAAAGATTGGTTTACTAATTTATTTATTACACCTTGGTTATTAGCAACTAATTCATTTTTTGCAGTTTCTTTTTGTTGCTCAGAAGTGTTGGGGTTTTTAACTTTTTCAATTAGCTCTTGGTTTTTATCAGATATTTTTTGATTTTTGTTTGAAATTTCTGAAATTTTTGTATTAAGCTCTGTATTAAACTCTTTATACTTTTCATTTAATAAACCGTTTTGTTCTTTATACTGCTTTTCTGTAATTACTCCATCATTTCTTTTTTGTTTTAGCTCAATGCTATCTTCATTTAATTGTTTAGATGGATCTTTTATACCTGCTAATTCTTTTAAATCTTTTTCAGATGTTTGGTTTACTACATTATTATTTTCATTTGTAATAACATTTATTTCTTCTATTTTCTTATCAATACTTTCCTGGACTCTTTCTTTTGATTTTTCGTCTAATTTAGATTTTAAAGACTGTTGAAGTGTTTGAATTTCATTAAATAACCCGTCAACTTTAGATTGCTTAGATTCTCCCCCTATTCTCGATGCGGCTAATCTTATATTACCCAGCGGTATTGAACCCGCTAATAGCACAGCATCACCTCCAGCTGTTGCCGCTAATGTTAATCCAGCTGTTGCTACTGCCGCAGCTTTTGCTTCTTCTTTATTAAAGTTTCCAACAAATGTTGTTCCTGTTCCACCAACCATTCCTTGTAAAAATGATTCAGCAGCTTCTTGCGAAAACATAGCGTCAACAAAATCATCAGCAATTTTTTCTTTTGATTTACCTTGTCCTATAGATTGTTCAACTGTTTCTGTTAATGTTTGGCCATATTCTGTCACACCTTCTGAAACACCAGCAGTTAGCCTAGCACCTAATCTTGCTAATCCTTTTGTGGGTAGCTTATTTAAAGTGCTTTTCATAACTTTTGAAAGACCAAATCTTTCTAATGCACCTGCAATAACACCTGTTACTAAAGGTGTATTATAATCAACTTCATCAGCATATTCATTTGATGTGACAAATTCTTCTACCGTTAAGCCTTTTTGTTTTGCTCTTTCTTCATTTACATTTAAAAAAGCACGTGCATAAAAATCAGTATATATACCTGCACCCGCTGTAACAACATTTACAGCCACACTTTCTCCAAACGAAGTTAAAGCGTTAACCGCACCCGCAAAAACTTCGCCAGCATTACCTTCTTTAAAACCCTCTATTATTTCACCCGTTTCTCCTCTTAATGATTCAAGTCTGTTTATTTCAGTAACCGCTTCAACCATATCTTCATCTTTAAGGCCTTGCGTCCAAAAATCAGATTTACCTTCAACAAACTTGTCTATTGCTTCATCACCAAATATTTTTCTAGCTAAAGTATAAGTTCCAACATTTAATCTTTCATCAAATCCTTGTATACCTAATGAAACATTTTGAAAACTATTTATTATTTTTTCGCCTGTTGTTATTTCCTCTGGTAATTCCAAAGAAGTATTTTCCAAGTTGGATTCCGTATTGAGTGCTGTTTCTGGCTCCACAAGCGCACTCTGACTCATGGCATCCGGCTTTCCCGCTTCATCACCTACAGTTTCAATAAGCTGTGCAGCTGGAAATTGTTGAAGGAACGCGTCTACTTGCTCTTTAGGAATTAGATAAGTAGTTCCGTTTACTGAATATTTATATTGCATAATTTAAGTTTAATCTTCGATTATAAATTGTGAAAAAGGTTTTTCAAAACCAAGCTCTAAATCTTCTTTTTTAAATCCAGCTTCTAAATAGTTAATAAAAGCTAAATCCTTTTTAGTGAAGTTGTCTGTTCCAGGAAAAGCTCCTAAATTATATTTTTTATATAACTTTGTAATCTTGTTTATGTCGTAATTCCCTGTATTAGCTTTTTCTGTAGTAGCGTTTTGGTATTTCTTTTGCAAATTTTGTTTGCTTGTTTCTTGCTTAGTATTTTTTTGTAATTGAGCATTATACTCTTTTCTTGTAAATTTTCCAAAATTTCTATCAAAAGCTAATTTAGCTATATTTTGTTCTGTAAAAGGAGCATCTACGCCAAACTTATCTTTGTATTCTTTTAGTTGAGATTGACTTAAACTTTTTAAACCAAACTTAGCCATAGCTTCTTTTTTTGATCCTTCAATTGGCTCAGTTGATAGTTGATTAAATTCTTCTGGGTATTCTCCTTCTTTTATTTCTGTTGTAGTTGTTGGCACGGAATCTGAAGTTTTTCTTTCTTCTAAAGCTCCTCCAAATCCAGTAATTGTGTCAGAATAATACGTAGCGTTATCTGATTGTTTATTTAACCTATAATCGTCTTGACCTAGAATTAAATTATTTGTTTCTTCTGCTGAAGGTGTCCAATCACCATACCTTTCATTTCTTAAACTATGTAATTCGCCAACACTCGTGTTAGGCCCTATTTGTATTGTTTTATTTTTACCAAATATAGCCTCTGGTAATTTATAAGTAGCCGCTTCCATTACTTTCCCGCCTACCCCTATTTGCTTTGTTTCTACATATTCTACAGTTGCCGCATCTAATTGAAAGAAATTGTTAAGTTGCTGCCTAATTGTATCTGTGTATTTTGCTAATTCATTTTCATTAACCCCAAGCATAGCTGTTTGTTGTATTTTAGCACCTAAATTAATCGCCCCGTCTAATGAGTCTGCATATGCTTTCTTTTGACTATTTATTTGATCTTGGTTTGTAATAGATGTATCAATTACTTTTGTTACTTGATCTTCTTTTTCTTTTGTAGCAAACCTGTTATTCCAAAGATTTTCAGCATAATCTAATTTAATTTGTTCATTTTGAAATAACTTTATTTCATTTTGTAATGGGTTATCTGAAATTAACTCATCGCTATAAGTTTCAAGTAAATCTTCAACTTTTTCAAATTCTTCAGCTGAAGGTACTATACCTTTTGATTTAAAATATTTTTTTGCTAAACTGTTTACTTTAATATCAGCACCTGTTTCACCTAACCCATCTGCATATAACATGTTATCTAAATAATACTTTCCTCCCACACCTGTGCCAGGATCCATTAAATTACGCATTGTAGCACTTTCACCAACAATGTATTTTATAGCTTGTTCTTTTTGGTCCGCCATAAATTTTGTAACTGTAGTTTGTGTTACAGTTTTGTCATTTGAATTTGCTTGTTTGTAAAGAACTGTTTCAGGGTTAGCAATACCAAGCTGGTTTAATTCTGTTTCTAATTGATTATGAGATAAAAACCCAATATCTGTTTCATTGTCCCCAGAAAAATCTAATTTTAAATTTATATTATCTTCAGCTCTAAGATTTTTTAAATCTTTTACTAAAAAAGAAGCTTCTTTATCTAAAGCATCATCATATATAATTGCTAAATCACCTGTTTTAGTTCTGCCTAATCTAGCCTCACCTTGATTTAATGATTCTATTAAACCTGGAAACTCAGGATTGTTATACCTTGAGTATTTTGCACTGTTTTTAGCATCAAAATCTAAACTATCCTTTAATGCCTGACTACTAAGTTTTATATCATTTACTTCTTTATAATAAAAAGCTCTCATTTTATTATAATCTTCTGCCGAAATGCTCTGCTCAATTTTATATGCTCTTTCATTTGCCGCAAAACCATCAACATTTTTCATTAGCATACTTTCGAGTTCTCCTTCAAAAGCGCCGGCATTGTCTTCAGTTATACTTTTAAATATTAATTGCTGATAATTAGTAGCGTCTCTAGCTATATTTTCTTCTTTTCTTAAAAGTCTTTCTTCATTAGCTTTTTTTTCTAAACGATCTTTTTCTTTACGTAATTGTATTTTTTCAATTTCATTTCTAATAGGTTTAAAAGCTTCTGTCATTGACTGTTGCCCTGCAGCAAAACTTCTTGCATATATTTCAGCATAATTAGGTAGCTTAATAATAGGCTGCTGTTGATATGCCGGCGTTGGTGAAGTTGAAAATTGTGGTAAATTGTATTTTGCCATTTTATATTTCTTTAAAATCTACGTCTATTTTTGAATAATCAACTCTATCATATCCATCAGCATGGTTAATAACTGCGTACTGAGGAATTTCATCTGACATAACCCCTTGATAAATTCCGCTACCAAATATTTTATCAATGTATTCAAACATGTAAATATTTAGACCTGAGTTTGATTTCCCTATTAATTTAATATTTTTCTTTAACCTCCTATCTGATGTCCCTGTTTTATTTGTTAATAAAGGTACTGTAGTTGAGTATGTTGGAAGCCCTTTTAATCCGCTATATGTGGAAGGACTAAAACTATTTGCAGCACCAAAACCAGAACTAACAGCACCTAAAGAACTTGATGTGGCTGCTGATGCAGCTCCTCCAAATGCTCCAGCTCCAGCTGCTCCAATTGCTGCGCTTGCAAGACCTGTAATACCACTTGCTAAAGCGCCTTGCCTTTGAGCTTTTGCACTAACTTTTGCTGCTTCGAGCGATGCTGCGTTTTGAACAGCTTGCGTTTCTTGCCCAGCTAATCTATTTAATCTATTTTGTTCTCTTGTTTCCGCTACTCTAAATTGGTATTCTCTAGCCATTGAGTCTGCTTGTTGCAATCTTTGCTGCTCATCTATTTTAGTTTGTTGTAGTCTTAAATTTTCTCCAAATTTAGCTGCTTGCAGTCTTCCAGCTTCATCATATTGAGCTGTTTGTAATCTTCCAGCTTCATCAAACGCAAATCTATCTCTTTCTCTTGCAGTATCAAATTGTGCTTGCTGTAGCCTCAATGATTCATCTAATCTTAAACCTTGCTCTCTTAGTTTTTCGCTTATGCCTAACTCTTGTAGTCTTCTTCCTTCGCTAACTCCAAGTTCCTGCAGTCTTCTTCCTTCATCCAGTCCAACACCCTGTATTCTTCTACCTTCATCTAATCCAACACCTTGCAACCTTCTGCCTTCATCTAATCTTGTGTCATCTATTCTTAACCCCTCACTTTGTCTTAAACCTTCTAATCTTATTTTTTCTGAAAAAGCTATATCCTGTAATCTTTTACTTTCACTCATTCTTATTTGCTCAACCTGTTGTTGCCCTTGGGCTCTTGATTGAACATTACGAGCTTCTTGCTGTTCTATTGTAGCAGAAATATTTAATTTACTTTGAAGTGCTGCTTGCGCAATTGCTGTAGCTCCTCCTGCACCTGCACCTGTAGCTCTTATTGTTGACAATGTATTTGCTAAAGCTTGATCGGATTGCTGCGCTTGTAAGTCTGCCGCTTGTGTTGCAACTTGTAAGTTAGCAAAAGCGTTAGAAGTTAGTACACTTGTATCTGAAGCTAAGCCTGAAAAATCTTGTGCCCCTGGTCTTAAATCAGTAACTCTTTGTGATAAATCCTCTAACCCTGTAGATAAATTTTCTTGGCTCGTAGATAAATCTGCTAAACCAGTACTTAAATCTGAACCTAATCCCGTAGCACTTTCAAATAAACCAGATCTATCGCTTAATAAATCAGTTCTGTCTTGTATTAAATCAGTTCTATCGCTTAATAAGTCTGATCTGTCTCTTAATAAATCACTAGCGTCTTCAGCAATCCCGCTTAAATCTTTAACATTTGCATAAGGATTTACAATATTACTTCCTTTATACATTTGTGCCATATTAGGATCACTTGCCATATCTGCAATAGATTTTGGTAAAGTTGAATAAAAATCTTTACCTTCCTTTGTATTAGGGTCAGGAAATATTGGTAAGCCTGCGGGATTTCTAGGAAGTGTTCTAGTAACCTCTTCAAATCTTTTTCTTAATAGCTCACTAACAACGTTTCGTCCCCTGCCCTCTCTCATTGTTACACCTGTCGTAGGATCATATCCACCCCTTACAGCTTCTTGATAACCTCTATCCATATAATTGTCTCCAGGCTGCACCATGGTTCTTGAAGCTCTATCTCCTACGTCATCACCTGAAAAACGATCTCTTAAAACTGGTTGGCCTAAACCCCTGGTTGGTTGTGGAATTTCTCTACCTAAAGCTCTATCTCTAGCTTCTGAATTTCTTTTTTGAGCAGCTTGAATTGCGGTTAAGTTAGCTGCACTTTTTGGAATCCCTACTCCTTTATGGTAACCAGGTATACGGTCAGTTGCTGTGCTAAAACCTGGTACAAAACCTTCTGCTTCAGCTGCTGCTAATGCCGCGCTTGCTTGGGCTGATACATCATTAGCTGCTCTACTAGCTTTATTAGCTTTAAGCTCTTGTTTTCTAGCACTTCCGTATTTTATTGCTCCTCCTACGGCTGCTGTACCCACTATTGCTACTGCTACAAATGTCATATTATTATTTTAAGTTTAATTGATTTTTAATTTTTAATATATTTTCAAGGCTAATTTCAGGATCATTAAAATCTTTAGCTATAACCTTTTCCTCTATTTCTTCTACAGTTTTTAAATTAGTTGCATGTACTGTAACCCATGTAACATCTTCATGAATATATATAATTCTTTTAGTTCCTGCTTTCGTAATATCATAATATGGTGCTTTAATTCTTATAGGACCATCTTCTGTTAATATAGAGCATTCCCCCTTCATAAGAAAAAACGGGTGTTCTTCTTTATGTATTTTTGTAATTAACAATTGACCAGCGGGAGTGTTTACTTCTCTTATGTAATATCCGTCCGCAAATGTATGTTTTAAAGGGTTGTACTTATTTAGTTCCTCACCAACTAAAGCCCCCTCCACGTTTTTAGCATTTTCTTCAAATTCAACTATTGCCTTTCTATATTCAGCTGTTTTTTTTACTATACCCATTTAATTTGTTAATAGTTCATATTCGCTTGATACTGCAAACAATTCTTTTGCTGAAGTATCTGAAACGCTAAGTTGCACTTTATTAAAGAAACCTTTTACACCTGATATTTCTGCTCCAAACAATATTTCATTTGTTTTAGGTAAAGTTTCATTTACAATATACGAATAATATTTGTTATCTTTCTTTTTAAATCCTGAAACTACTAAATCCTGCCATGTATTTTCCGCTGATGCACTTGTTGATACATATGCTGGAATAGGTGAGCCATTATCACTATCTGTTTCTATTGAATTTACTGACCACCCTGTATTACCTTCGTAATTTATTGTTTGAAAATATTTTGATACTGAAGGAGGTTTGTTGAATATTAAATCAACTGTTGAAGCAATTGTAGAATTACCATAAAAAGATCCTCTATTAGCGTCTAAATCATAATGTTTATATAAATCATTTACACCGTAAGTATAAAAGTCTGCATCTATACTTCCTCCAAACGCAGGCTTATATCCATAAAATGATGACCAACCATTTATATCTTCATCAAATGTTACAGTTTGAAAACCACTTGTAAAATCTCTTAAATGTATTGTTATTGTATCTCCCACAGGTGGAGCTGATGTCATAGTCACAACACCGGTTGAAGTGTTATATGTGTAATCCGTGTTAGCTACTAATGCTGTTGTACCTCTACTTGTTTGAAATATTTCAATTTGAGATATGTTTGTAGGGTCAGGTAAATTAACTGTAGCAAAATTTGTATCAACTATTGTAAATGCAAGTGAAATTGTAGTATCACTTCCATCTCCTGTAAATGCATTTGTTACTAAATTTTCTTGTAACGATAATACATATTTTTTTCTATTGTTATCCCATATACCAACTATTGAATCTGCAAGCTTTAAGTTTGTTTTAAAGTAATCTCGCATACCAAAGTTAGATATTTCAGTTATACCGTCTCTTGATAATCTTAAAACAACACCATTGTTTTTATCTGTAAAATATTTTCTTCCTGCATGGTAAGCAAAACTTTCAGGATTTTTACTTATACCGTAATTACCTGTATATGCAACAACTTGACCTAATACTTGATCTGAAGATGTTACCTGCGGGTCTCCTTCTGCTGTAAATATAATATCTTTGTCTATAAGTATATTATGTACTTTGTTTTCTTGAAAAACATTTAGGTTGTTATCTTCTGCAAATAATTTTTGTATTGACCCAAACGATGAATCAATTGATTTTGTATTAGGTATTGAAGGATTAAACTGATTTATTTCATTTGTTCTAGTTCTACCATTATATATACCTGAATATATAAGCGAAGCTTCTCTTGTTTCAGG
>MDTB01012884.1_pt1 | contig 12928 bp, 12 predicted proteins | sample 811161 | NCBI WGS metagenome assembly MDTB01 (sample SAMN05326650, study PRJNA326480) | marine metagenome | isolation source: seawater | place: Mediterranean Sea | collected 2009 | reverse complement strand
CCGTCCAAGTCAGTATCGTAAATGGTGTACGGGTTTCCATTTTCATCAATGATCCTAAAGATCACACGATCAATGCCAGAATCATCCGTTGCGGAATAACTGAACTGCACAGACTGACCAAAAGAGATACTGTTAGTCGACGCAGACAGAGATACTAAAACAGGTGGCGCTGTATCCGCATATTCAAGAACTTCCAGCGTCAGTGTGCCGGTTGAAGTCTTGGGATAGGCACCACTGTCAGTCACCGTATAGGTGATCGATTCAGATCCAAAGAAGTCTGCCGCCGGGGTGTAATCCAGACTCACGCCGTCCGTGTTCAGCGCAACCTGACCAGAGCCAGTGTATGACCAGTTGGTAATGCTTAATGCCGTCCCTTCCGGATCATAGTCATTACCCAACACGTTGATTGTGTTCAGACCAGAGTTCTCGTTGAGAGAGAACTGGTCATTCACGACAACCGGCGCCTCCTCCAAGTTGAAGATCGCCGGATGCAGCATCATGGTGGTCGACTTATCTCCATCCGACACCGTGATCTCAAGATCAAGCACCACATGCTGCTGACCCTCGTAAGACACCACCGTCCTTGAGTTCTTCAGGACATCAAAGTCCAGCGCATCACGATTCGTGAGACTGATTCGTCCGTAGTAATCAAAATCAGGGCCGAGATCTGGTCGAGACACCGTCTCTATTGAGAAATAGTCCTGATCCGCACCGCCAGTGATAGAGAAGGTCAGTGGGTCACCATCGGCATCATTGGCATAAACAGACCCAATCACTCCGTTCGAAACACCCTCCTGGAAACTCACATAATCAGGATTCAAGGAATCATTGAAAATAGGAGCTACGTTATTTGGTGTATCGACAGTCAGCGAGTAAGTGCCACCATCATATAAAATATCCTTCAGAACCTTGACATAATATGAACCACCACTCTCAACACCAGCTGCCAAGGTAATGTCTTCACCTGTGTCTTGAGCAGACAACACATTGCCTGAGGCATCAACAATCTGAACCTCAAAATACTTGTTATAAACACTATCCGTTGGCGCATCGAAGGCAACATTGATCGTCCCCGCACCCGATGCATAAACCTCATAGACATCAACATCCGAAGAAGATGACAACTGACCAGATATCGATGCGCCAGAAAAAACCAAATCAGCATCAGCAATACTGTCATTCGACTCTGTTTCAACGCCAGGTTCACTCGGATGGTTCACGTCATTAGTTAAAGATGCTGATGCGATTTGATACCCAGCATCCGTCATCGATATCGGCACAGTGGTTGGATAAAGGTCACCATCGGTCACCTCGTCGGTCAAGACTTTCACAACTTCAGTGTATGTCTGGCCCTGATAAACAGTATCGACGTAAACCATGGTACTAATGGCATCGACAAATCCATCCACTACCGATGTCATTTGCCCATCGGTAATTTGGGCATTTGGATCAGGCTGCACCTCACCACTCTCAATCAATGGAGTAAGGACTTCGTCGGCGTAGTTGACGATTTCAGCTAAAACAACCGGCGCCGCAAATGATGTACCAAAGTTCGACGTCTCATTCCAACTTGAATTGTGGGTATAACCATCCGCATAGATATCAACTGCCATGTAGTCGGTTGGGTTGACCGCTAAGCTGTAATCGTTTAAATCAACGTTCCAGGCGCCAACATTGATGACATTGGGAATTTCATTTCCCCAGGCGCGGAAGATATCCGGGGAAGTGACGTTTGGTGAGGCTTGAACTACGAAGGTACCATCACTCAGTAGCGTAGACACGGCCGCCGAAGCATTGGGATCAGTTGTGGCAAAGGAAGCATTTAAGCCGACAATTAGATATTCATCGTTAGCCGAGTAAAAATCGTTGAAAGCCTCAGCAACAACGTCATAGATTCCAAAACTGCCATCTGACATGGTCCAGAGGTCATCGAAACCAGACCAACTCCCATTACCAGCATCCGTATCAATGCAAATAACCTCGACACAGTTTGGATCATCAAGTTGGCTGAAAAATGCGTTGAGTACCCAATCGCCATGCATCGGCGTTGTTTCCAACGACGGTGAAACCGGATTCAGTTCAAGATAATTTTCTTGATAAACGTAGTCCTCGTACTGGTAGAGTCCATAAGAGCTATCATAGCCATTCCAGGAAGGACCTATTGTGGTGTAGTCCACTAGCGTCGGTGCATCGGCATAGCGTTGCACATTGACCCAGTCGTACGACATCACACCATTATTCGTTGTGGAGTCTACATCACCGAGATCGTATGCATACGAATAGGGATTTCCTGCGATAGGGTCATAATTGTTGAACCAGTCGTAGTAATAACTGTCGTTGTAGGACACTAAGTCCCAGGTTGCGTAGTCATACACTGTTGCGTTGGAGAAGTCATACGACCTCCAAGTGAAATCATCAACAATGACTGCTACGTATTTGACAGCCATCAAAACTACCTCTCAACGCTGTGCACCATAGTACCATTTTTTTCCAAATTGATCACACTTCAACTCAATACCGTTGCGGCCATTTCACCTAGGGCAAGGGATAACTAAGTCATACAGAGATTCGATCACGTAACCATTGCCTAGCCATCTGGTATCGCAAGCTCGATACCCGCTCAATCCGCGTCATGAGTTTCAGGATTTGCCCCCGTCCGAATCGGCCCATAAATCGAAGAGCGACTGAGTCCTGTGACGGCGACCATATCCTAGATGTGTAGTTTCGGTTCTATGTTGTTCACTCCCTCAGAACACACGTTACCAGTTGTCTAAATACTGGCCGCTAGGGTCTCGTAGATATGAATTCCCAGACAGCAAACAAAGAGCCGAGCGCCAATCCAACATTAACGTTGATTCCAGCCTGCGCATGTTTTCTCACCTCAGCGATTCGTTCTTTGAATTGATAAAGAAGCGCCACTGGCGGATAGGGAGGCGCCAATGTTGAGGTCACTGGGCTGTTTACATCGTAGAACTGCGCACGAATCAGACACTCACATGCGCGCTCCATCACAATCGACGCGACTAATGCGTCGGCTCTGGCAAAGGATTTTATGACTTTCTGCGAATCTTCCCCATGACGAACGCGAGCCATCGCCTGAAGAACGTCTTTGGCAAGCGCTAACCGCTCAGGGTTTGTTTGAACGGCCATGGGTTCAGCCAGCAGTGTCTCGGCGATGATCATGTCTTCGTGCGACACACCCAAGCTTTGCGCAGTCTGCTCAAGGATTTCAGGCGTTGGCATTGGTACTTTCACCATTCGCAAACGACTGACTAAGGTTGGTAGTAATTTCCCAGGAAGCGCTGTTTGGAAGACAAAAACAGTCCCTGACGGAGGCTCTTCAACCACCTTTAATAAGGCGTTACTTGAGGCCGGATTCAGACAGTCGGAGGGACGCACTAGTACCACCCGACGACCACCCATCGACGCTGTCGTGTATGCAGTATCAATTGAGTCTCGGACCGAATCCACCTTGATCATCCCAGCGGCACCTTCGGGTTCGAGAAGCACCAAATCAGGGTGTGTTTCCTGAATCCGACATGAAATACATTGACCGCAAGGTTGATGGTGTGTTGGGTTTTGGCATAACAACAAACGGACCAGTTGATCCGTCAGTTCGGATGCCATAACTACAGGTGGGTGAACGATGCACCACGCATGCGGAGGTGCCTTGGATTGCAGTCCCTCGAGCAGAAGACTCCATGAGGAATCTAACCAGGGCGACATGATAAATTCCAACGTATCATGAGTAACGAAAACATCGATTCGGTCACCGATTCAACATCACTCGACGCATCCAACATCACCACGCGGTCAGTCTCTCGACTCGCGATTTGCTGATACATCGCTCTAACGCGTTCAAAAAATGCCAGATCTTCCGATTCAATCCGATCCAGTGCGCCGCGACGACCCGCTCTGCCGAGGCCAATCGTAACCGGCACATCAAAGATTAAAGTCAGATCTGGACGCTTTGTACCCTGAACTAGTGTTTCGAGCGTCTCAATCCAGTCGATAGATAATTCTCGACCACCACCTTGGTAGGCGTAAGTGGCATCAGTAAAGCGATCGCAAATGACCCAAGTACCCGCCTCAAGCGCTGGCAGTATTTTTGTTTTGAGATGTTGAGCGCGGGCGGCAAACATGAGCAGTAATTCTGTTTTCGCAGATGGCGCATCATCAGAGTGACTGAGCAACAATTCCCGGATCGACTCGGCATAGGGCGTTCCACCCGGCTCACGGGTCTCGATATATGGCACTCGATTGGCGTCCAATAATCGGCACAACGCATCTTTTTGCGTGCTCTTACCGGCGCCTTCGATTCCCTCGAGCGTAATAAACTGGGCTTTCAGACTACTCATTGCTTCACCTGATATTTTCGAACATTGGCAACGTGGGCCTCAAGGGTACGCGAAAATACATGCCCACCACTTCCATCAGCTACAAAATACAATTCACCCGTGATTTCAGGATGTGCAACAGCCCCAATCGCATCTGGCCCAACCAAGGCAATTGGTGTCGGCGGGAGACCACTGATACGGTAGGTGTTGTAGGGTGTTTTCTCTCGAAGATGCTCTCGCGTTAAATTGCCATCAAAGCGCTCACCAAGGCCATAAATCACCGTTGGATCAGTCTGTAGTCGCATCTTCCGCTTGAGCCGTTCAAGAAATACTCCCGCGATCCGCGGTCGTTCAACAGCAAGCGCAGTCTCTTTTTCAACAATGGATGCAAGGATCAGCAATTCATATGGAGACTTTAAAATGGACTTCACCGTTGGATCAGCATGAATCCACGCAATGTCAAGCGTCTCAAGGAGGGCTTGATGAGCCCTATCGAGGAGCGCGTCTTTTGAAAAATCCTGTTGCCAAAAGTAGGTCTCGGCTAAAAAAGCACCTTCATGCGAAGGCCAGGACTCGCTGAGCCCCCCCCAGACACCGTCCGATAGCGTCAGCTCACCCCCTAACGCATCATGCGCTGACAAGCGCGCAAAAAAAGTTGACGCAGTAATCCCCTCAGGAACGGTGATCCGCTCAATAATCGCATCACCACGATTAATTTTCTCCAGCGCAGAGAGTACAGTCGCGTGGTGAGCAAATGCATATTTCCCATGTTGAACGTGCGTCAATTCGGGATACAGCGAAAAAACTAATGCGCGTTCTCGTGCGGATAACGAGGGGTGTAGTGCTTTTAATACATCACTCGCGGTCGAGCCTGCTGGCACAGTCAGCATCTTCACCGCAGCGGGTTCAGAGCGAAGCGATTCAACCCAGAGCCGCCCCATCACCGCCAAACAACTGACGGCGACGAGGCCAAAAAGTCCGAGGCGGATTAAACCTGGCATTACACCCGCTTGAAGATAAGTGTTCCGTTGGTGCCGCCAAATCCAAAGCTATTGGATAAAGCGACATCAATCGTTGCTTCACGCGCCGTGTTTGGCACATAATCCAACCGGCAACCCTCACCAACTGAATCCAAATTAATCGTTGGTGGCAGCACCTGATCACGAATCGCAAGCACACTGAAACATGCCTCTAGCGCACCCGCAGCACCCAGCGCGTGACCAGTCATTGACTTCGTCGAACTGACAGCAACTTTCGATGCATGGGCACCCATCAAACATTCAACAGCCTGCGATTCGGCAACATCGCCAAGCGGAGTCGATGTTCCGTGGGCGTTCACATAATCCACCTGATCCGCAGATAAACCGGCATCTTTGAGTGCATTGGCCATCGCTCCACGCGCACCACGACCGTCTTCAGCAGGGGCCGTCATATGATACGCATCGTCACTCATACCAAAGCCAACCAACTCGCAGATAATGTTGGCGCCACGCGCTTTGGCTGACTCATAGTCTTCGAGAACCATAGTTGCTGCTCCGTCAGCCAGCACAAAGCCATCACGATCTTTATCCCATGGACGGCTCGCAGCCTGTGGATCGTCGTTGCGTGTCGACAAGGCACGTGCGGCAGAAAATCCTGCGATTCCAAGTTGTGTTGACGCTTTTTCTGCACCACCTGCTATCACAATATCCGCGTCACCATACGCAATCATCCGTGCACCAAAACCCAAGCAGTGCGTGGAAGTGGTACAGGCTGTCGTAATCGCGATATTGGGACCTTGGAATCCATATTTGATGGCAAGATTTCCGGCGATCATATTGATAATCGAACCTGGGACAAAAAACGGAGAGACCTTGCGTGGCCCACGCTTATTGAGGAGCAGGGTGGTATTTTCAATGAGTGTCAATCCACCAATACCGGAACCAATGAAAACACCGACCCGTGTTGGATCAAACGTTGATTCCATCAATCCCGACTGCTCAACCGCTTGAATTGCACTGACCATACCGTATTGGATGAACGGATCCATTTTCCGGGCGTCTTTGATCGACATGTAGTGCTCTAAATCGAACTCGGGAACCAAACCTGCGAATTTAGTTGGATAGTCTGTGGTGTCGAATTCGGTAATCGAAGAAATCCCACTCTGCCCATTTAGAATGGCCTTCCATGACTCTTCACCTGTGGTGCCACAAGGACTCAACATGCCCAATCCCGTGACCACAACGCGCCGCTTTGACATAGTTTCTCTCTCAATGACCCACACAAAAAAGCCGCGCAGAACGCGGCTTTTCAGTATTCATATGTCGATGACAATCCGAATTACAGATTTGCTTCGATGTATGCAATTGCTTGCTGAACCGTAGTAATTTTTTCAGCTTCTTCATCAGGAATCTCAGTTTCGAATTCCTCTTCCAAAGCCATCACCAACTCAACTGTATCCAGTGAATCAGCACCTAGGTCATTAACAAACGAAGATTCGGTGGTAACTTCTTCTTCCTTGACGCCAAGTTGTTCACAAACAATCTTCTTGACGCGTTCTTCGATATTACTCATCGTTCAGAATACTCCTAATGATGTTGCTGTCACTGTATGACGTGGCGTCATTATTACTGATGTTCGAAATATTACAAGCACCGGAACATCAGACTTAGGCCATATACATGCCACCGTTGACGTGTAACGTTGTGCCAGTCACGTAACTTGCCTCTTGACTCGCGAGGAAAGCAACAGTTCCAGCAACCTCTTCTGCCGAGCCTAAACGGCCCAGCGGAACCTGCGACAACAGGGCCTCTTTCTGAGCCTCAGGAAGCACATGTGTCATGTCTGTTTCAATAAAGCCAGGAGCGACCGCATTGACAGTGATCGCCCGGCTTCCAAATTCACGCGCCATCGCGCGCGTCATACCCTCGAGGCCAGCTTTGGCAGCCGCGTAATTCACCTGCCCAGCGTTACCCATCGAACCCACGACAGAACTGATATTAACAATACGCCCTGTCCGTGCTTTGGTCATCGGCTTGATGAACGCCGATACCACCGTAAAAATCGATGTGAGGTTGGTATCGATCACAGCCTGCCAATCATCAAACTTCATCCGAAGCATCAACGTATCTTTGGTAATCCCCGCGTTGTTGACTAAGACCAGTGGACTCTTCTCGTCATCTGCCAACGATTTAGCGAGCTCATTGACCATGGTCGCGTCAGTGACATTCAGTACACGACCCTCTCCGTTGGAACCCAGGCGATCTGAGATTGTTTGCGCACCCCCTTCAGAGGTTGCTGTACCAATCACATAAAAGCCTTGTTTGATCAGCCGCTCAGAGATTGCCTGTCCAATTCCGCGACTTGCGCCTGTGACGAGTGCAAATGTCATCCTTTGATTTCCTGTAATGCTTTTGTGAATAACTCATGCGTTCCCAACGGGAAATGCTGAGCAGCTGTTTGGATCCGCTTTGCCAGACCACAGAGCACAGCGCCCGGGCCAAATTCCGCAGCAACCTGGACACCGAGACTCGGGAAACTTTGCACCGTCTGGGTCCAACGCACAGGCGAGAATGTTTGCTTGACGAGCTGTTCGCGGATGAGCGATACATCAGACTCCGGCTGGATGCTCACGTTCTGAATCACGGGAACTGAGGGTGCCTTCACATCAATTGCGTCGAGCTTTTCTTGCAATCGTTCAGCCGCTGGCTTCATTAGCACACAATGGAATGGAGCGCTGACAAGTAATGGTAACGCACGCTTCGCTCCGGCTTCTTTAAGTACCGGAAGCGACGCCTCAACTGCGTCGGCGTGACCAGCGATCACTAACTGACCTGGAGCGTTGTAGTTGACCGCCTCAATCACAAGACCAGTGTCTGTCGCCACCTGAGTGCAAACCGCCTCAATCTTGTCCTCTTCAAGACCGATGACAGCAGCCATCGCGCCGGTTCCTTTTGGAACAGCCTCCTGCATGAACTGGCCTCGTGCCCGAACCAGTCGCACAGCATCTGCTAGTTGCAAACTTCCCGCAGCAGTCAATGCGGTGTATTCACCCAGACTGTGACCAGCCATGTAGGATGCACCCTGACCGTTTGCCTGACTCCACGCACGATACAACGCTACTCCCGCCGTGAGCATGAGCGGTTGTGTAATTTCGGTTAACGACAGCTGCTCGGCAGGTCCCTCTTGAGCGAGCACCCAAAGGTCGTAGCCAAGCGCGTCAGACGCCTCATTGAATGTCTCTTTGATGTCCGGGCATTCCGTCTTAAAGTCGGCCAACATGCCAACCGTCTGAGAACCCTGTCCCGGAAAGAGGGCTGCGAAAGCCATCGACCTATTCGTCGTCTTCCGCAACTTCTTCCTGACGTGGTGTCACAACCTGACGACCACGATAGAACCCATCTGGGCTGACATGGTGACGACGATGGATTTCACCTGTCATCGCATCTGTCGTCAGAGTTGGACCTGACAATGAGTCATGCGCACGACGCATTCCGCGACGTGAGCGAGATTTTTTGTTCTGTTGAACGGCCATGATGATCTCCCTTCAGGATCCCTGTTCATTCTTTAACGCAGCGAGCACCTCAAATGGGCTCTTATTTTCCGAAACATCCCCGGGTTCCGGATCCGGTGTCCATCCGTTATCACACGAGTCATGCATCGGCATAATCGGTAATAACAAAACCATCTCGTCTTCAATGGCCTGTCTGAGAAAAAGTTGCCCTTCTTCTATCAGAATCGGATCCAACTCTTGGTCGAGGTTCTGCATTTCCCTTTCAGCAAAAACCAGCCCCCAGTGAATCGATCCCTCAAGCGTCACAGTGACCGGTTGCAGACAACGCTGACAGGTCATGCTCGCTTCGCACTGAAGCTCCCCAGACACTACTCGTGGGCCATATGGCTCTCTGAATCCCCGCACTGTCACCTGCCCACCAGGTAGCAAGATCGCCATCTCTGCGAACCTCTTGTAATGTTGAGGTTCTAGAGGACCAGATATCTCCTCCGTCGCATTAATGAAGCGGTTGGCGTTTACATGCTCGGGCAAGGTGTCTGAAAACATAGGCGGGGGAGTTTAGTGATGCGCAGGCCCTCTGTCAAAGACTAAAGCGCTGAAATTTAAAGATGAATCGAGAACTGATCCTAGCCAGTGAAAGCCGATACAAAAAAAAGATCCTCGATCGGCTTCGTATCGCGTTTTCAACCACGGCTCCAACAATTGATGAAACGCCGAGATCCGGTGAGTCAGCTCGCGCCCTGAGTCGTCGATTAGCGCAACGGAAAGCTGAAATAGTCGCGAACCAACATCCAAACGCCACAGTGATCAGCACAGATCAAACAGCAGAAGTCGACGGTATCATTCTCGGCAAGCCAGGCACCAATCAAAACGCCTGTGACATGCTTCAAAAGCTCTCTGGCAAAACAGTGTCTTTTTTCACCTCCGTCGGCATGATCCAGCCCAACGCATCCTGCCTGATTCACACCGAAGAAGTCATCGTGACGCTGCGCCAACTCGAAGATCACGAGATTGCACGCTATGTGAAGGCAGATATGCCACTCGATTGCGCCGGTAGTTTCAAAGTCGAAAGCCTCGGGATCAGCCTCTTCACATCCGTGAAAAGTGAAGACCCCACAGCACTCGAGGGCCTTCCTCTAATCCGACTCTGTCAGTGGTTGAGGGACCAGGAATTTGAAATCCCCTGACGACCAATCCAGGAAAATGCGCTACCAACCCCAAACCCAAACTCACGGGAGAATTGATTGAGCAAAGGCTCATCCTGAACGTAATAGACACGATCCTCTGCGCCGATCCACTCGCGAGCGACCTCGAGCGGGCCAGCCAATGAATCGACTAACCCGAGGATCAGTGCTTGCTCCCCACTCCAGACACGCCCATCGAATACATCTTCATCGCCCGGAGTCAAACGTTCACCGCGGCCCTCCTGGACACGCGCAATAAATTGTTGGTGTGTCGCATCCAGAAGACCTTGCAAATGTTTCTTGTCAGCTTCAGATTCTGGCAAAAATGGATCCAACATTGCTTTGTTCTCTCCTGCAGTCACCACACGCCGATCGACACCCAGCTTCTCCAGCAGATCGTTGAATCCAAAACCTGATGACACGACACCAATTGAACCGACGATCGATGCAGGAGCGGCGTGGATCGTATCGGCTGCTGCTGCGATGTAGTAGGCACCACTGGCTCCAATATCACCAATCACAGCATGCACTGGTTTGCCCGGATATTGTGCTTTGAGATCCAAGATTGCGCGATACACATACTCCGATTGAACAGGGCTGCCACCGGGCGAATTAATCTCTAGCATTACACCTTTCGAGCCTGGCGCTTCAAAAGCTGCTTCGAGATTTTGCTGAATTTCGAACGCATTAGCGCTCTCTCCCGGCGCTATCACGCCATCAATGGGTACCACTGCGGTGTGCGATTGAGAACCCATTGCATCCACTGGAAGATTTAACTGATTCACCACGAACAGACTGATACCGATCACATACCCTAGGGTGATCGTTTTAAAGAAGATCCCCCAACGTCTCACACGACGTTGTTCGATGGTTGATTGCGCGAGCGTTCGCTCCATCACCGACCATAAACGATTCGTCTCACTTTGATTTCGAGGATCTGACGCGGGTTCACTCCCTTCAGTCCAAGGATTGTCTGCCATTCAAAACCTCTCTAATAAATCTCTGGGTCGCACCCCGACGCCACCAAAAAACCACGCATGGGATTAGGGATTGGAGCCACTACGGTCACGTGATGACCGGTTGCCCCATTAAAACCAATCGAACGGCTGTGTAAGCAAAGCCCGGTGATTCCTTTTACTCGCCATTGATGAAGCGCGTCATCGAGCTGATATTTTGGATCGCCCACCACCGCATGTTTGTAATACGCAGCGTGCACGCGTATCTGATGCGTGCGCCCTGTAACAGGTTCCGCCTCGATCAAAGTACAGCCATCGAGTTGCTCAAGCACACGAATCCGAGTATGCGACGGTTTACCGTTCTCAGTCACTTGGACAATCCGCTGTCCACCACGTTCCAATTTCTCCAATGGCGCTTCGACATCAACTAGATATTGCGGCCACTTTCCGGCAACTAAAGCCACATAACGTTTTTGTAAGGTTTTATCTTGATCACGTAATTGCTTATGCAGACGACGCAAGGCCGACGGCCTGCGTGCAACCAGCAGACAACCGCTCGTTTCACGGTCCAGTCGATGCACCAGCTCTAAAAATTTTTCATGGGGTCTCAGAAGCCGTAGCTGTTCAATCAAACCGGTTGATAAACCTGAACCCCCATGCACTGCCAAGCCAGACGGTTTGTTTAAAACCAAGACATCCTCGTCTTCGTAAACCAAGGCATCCAACAGCTTAATTTGAATGCCGCGATGAGCAACGTGTTCCTGCGGTGGTTCCAAATCCACCGGAGGAATACGAACAATATCGCCAGCAGAGAGACGTGAGTCCGGCTTGCATCGACCCTTATTAATGCGTACCTCACCAGTCCGAATCATTTTATAAATACGGCCTTTTGGGAGTCCCTTGAGCTGATTCGATAAAAAATTGTCAAGCCGCTGTCCCTCCTTGACCGCGTCAACAGTCATCCATTAGACTTTCTTTTCCACTCAGTTCCTCCATGATGCATTGCCGCAAGCACTTTGCGCTGTTATCCTCCAACCAGCTTTGGGTTGAGTCAAGACTCCCCGAAGATGAATGAGACCTCCGATTTTCCGGAGATGAAAAAACACCCGCCCGATCTTGGCGGGCCAGCAAAGCTGGGACAAACACACTTCGATGTGTCGGCAGGCGAACCTGCAGTAACAAAGAAATTTCGGGCTCCCGGTATACCGGTCGAGACCACAACAAAGTGTCTTGTCGACCGACCGTTTTATCGGTTGGGCCATGGCTAGTATAGCTAGCCCCCTAAGATCGTGGTGATTGAACCATGAAGGTTGCCACACACATGAAACGCATCTTAATCAATGCTCTACAAGCGGAAGAAATACGTGTCGCGATGGTCGACGGGCAAAAACTCTACGATCTAGATATCGAATCCTCAGACCGCGAACAAAAAAAAGGGAATATTTACCGCGCGAAAATTTCCCGAATCGAGCCGAGCCTCGAAGCTGCATTTATCGATTTCGGAAGCGAACGTCATGGTTTCTTGCCCCTGAAAGAAATTTCGCCTGAGTATTTCTACAACACACCTGCCGAAGGCGAACGTGTAAAAATCGACAAAGTTCTGAAAGAAGGCCAAGAGCTGATTATCCAGGTCGAAAAAGAGGAACGGGGAACCAAGGGAGCCGCACTCACAACCTACATTTCATTAGCTGGTCGTTATCTGGTCCTCATGCCAAATAATCCAGATGCTGGCGGTATTTCCCGCCGCATCGAGGGTGATGATCGAGCTGAGCTTCGTGACAAACTCGCCAACCTGACTATCACACAAGGCGCCGGTGTCATTATCCGCACAGCAGGTGTTGGGCGAACCGTTGAAGAACTCCAGTGGGATCTCGACTACCTTGATACCGCATGGCAGGCCATTAGAAAGGCAGCCCTATCAGGCGTTGCACCATTCCTGATCTACCAGGAGTCGAATGT
>MDTB01132700.1_pt1 | contig 12929 bp, 13 predicted proteins | sample 811161 | NCBI WGS metagenome assembly MDTB01 (sample SAMN05326650, study PRJNA326480) | marine metagenome | isolation source: seawater | place: Mediterranean Sea | collected 2009 | reverse complement strand
TTTAAAGGTGGACTCTCCCTCATAAAAAACATTATTAGGCTTATTTAAAGTCCCTGTTCGTATGAACACATGATCAAAGTCATAGTCAAATTCATGTTCGATGTGATGATTGTCAAGAAAAGAAAACGTGACTGAATGACCAGCTTGTTTGGACGCGATCTGTTTAACATTCGTGTTTAATATTATTTGACTCTGAAGGGAATGCGTAGATGCCATATCTTGTATCCCCTTAAGCACATCGGCAGTTGGCGCATAGGGACGATAAACGGTCTCATCAACAATCGATGAATAGGCAACTGGGTCCACTTGAACATGACTATGCTCATTTGCTTGTGATGCCCAAACACCACCAATGGTATCCGCCTTATCGACAATTAAGGGGATTTTGCCTTCTTTTATCATCATTTTTGCCAATAAAATGCCACTCAAACCAGCACCAATAATAAGATACGATGGCTGATTCTTCTTGTTTTGTTCTTCTATATAGCTAATAATTTGTTCTTCTACATAGCTAATAATTTTATTCATTTCAACTCACCCAGTATTATGATAGCTCAAAAATTATAATTTAAACATTACCTTTTACTGAATTTTTATGATGGTGAAATTTTATCCAGAATCGTTTGAATTACCATCGATTGAGAGTGTTCATCCCAATATAAATCAGCAATCGCCGATGGTGATTCAAGATCGATAATCACAACATCAAATGGCTGAGAGATTGTTTTCAATTGTTTAAGCTCTAAAGATGTTAGCCCTCGGATAGCCGTAATGAAAACCATTCCAGCATCCATGAATGCATACCCAATATCGAGTAATTGACGAAACATATCTTGCCTTAAATCTGAAATTGACCGCTCATCAGCATCGGCCATACGTAAAAATTGAAACCCATAACGATACGCTTGAACCCCTTTATCAAATAGCGCCTTTTCTAAAGATGTGCCAACGGTATAGTAATCAGCACGCTTCACATGGCCAGTTAATACTAACAAAGCAGGTTTATGGCGATTACGTTGACTGCGATCTAACAAAGAAACATGCCCTGTGGTCCAATATTTGGTTCGCTCAGCCACATGGCGATCCGCCCAACTTTCGTTACCAATACTTTCTTCAATTAATCCCATGCCTACCGTATTATTGGTTTGTCGATCAATTATAATAAAACTTCCTAAGTGTGAGTTACTGTCATAGGACTCAAAAGCAATATCTTGATCAAACTCACAAATGCACTGACCAATTTCATTTAAATGAAGGTCATCAGCCGAAGTTTTTTCAAGTGTATTAATATTTAATTTATAATTGGGTCGTTCAATCGTGCCTGATAATAATTTCGCACGGGTTTTAATCCAATACGGACGACCTGGGATTAATGCATCTTCAGACATCCAAACCAATGTTGATAAAAAGCGATTTCCAATCGTCACCTGACTATCACTTCCAATAAACACATCCCCTCGAGACACATCAATTTCATCGGCTAATGTAATCGTCACCGATTGGCCACGTTGCGCATGTTTAAGCTCATTTTCAAACGTAACTATTGATTTAACAGTACTCGAAATATTCGCTGGCATCACACGAATACCATCACCAACAGAAATTTCACCCGTTGTAATTTGACCTGCAAAGCCCCGAAAATCTAAATTAGGACGATTAACCCATTGCACTGGCATGGAAAACGACGCATTTGGGTTAACTGCGGTTAGTGGCACCGTTTCTAAAAACTCAATTAAACTAGGCCCGTCATACCAATCCATTTGCTCACTTCGTTTTGTGACATTATCACCTTTCAAAGCAGATACAGGAATTGCTGTAAAATCTTTAATTCCAATGTCGGCTGCAAACGCTTGATAATCCAATAAAATTTCCTGAAACCGATCATGACGAAACTCAACCAAATCCATCTTATTGATTGCCAATACAATTTTATCAACGCCCAATAAATGAACTATTTTTGAATGTCGCCGAGTTTGAGTCATAATACCATGGCGAGCATCTACCATTAAAATTGCCAACTCTGCACTCGAAGCACCAGTTGCCATATTACGCGTATACTGTTCATGCCCTGGGGTATCTGCAACTATGAATTTGCGCTTATCAGTTGAAAAAAACCGATAAGCAACATCAATGGTAATGCCCTGTTCACGCTCTGAAGCAAGCCCATCAACTAGTAAAGCAAAATCAATATCATCACCTTGAGTCCCAACTTTCTTAGAATCTTTCTTTAATGATGCTAATTGATCCTCATAAATTAACTTTGATTCATATAATAACCGTCCAATTAATGTTGATTTACCATCATCTACAGAGCCACATGTAATAAAACGTAACAAACTTTTTTGTTCTTGTGATTTTAAATATGCCAAAATATCAGTTTGGATAAGATCAGATTGATGCGACATTAAAAGTATCCCTCTTGTTTTTTAATTTCCATAGAAGCACCGCTATCATTATCAATTAAACGCCCCTGGCGTTCAGATGTCTTTGTTAGTAGCATTTCTTGAATAATATCTGGAAGTGTTGCAGCAGAGGATTCAATCGCACCAGTTAATGGATAACAACCCAATGTACGAAATCGAACCATTTTTTCAACTGGAACCTCTCCTTTTTCAAGCTTTAAACGGTCATCATCAACCATTATCCAAATGCCATCACGAAACACGACTGGTCGTTTTTTTGCATAATACAATGGAACAATCGGAATATTCTCTAAATAAATGTATTGCCAAATATCAAGCTCTGTCCAATTTGAAAGTGGAAATACACGAATCGATTCCCCAGGCTTCTTTTTGGTATTGTAAAGTGACCATAATTCAGGCCGTTGATTTTTTGGATCCCAACGATGTTGCGCTGATCGAAATGAAAAAACACGCTCCTTGGCACGTGACTTTTCTTCATCCCGACGAGCACCACCAAATGCAGCATCAAATTTGTATAAATCAAGTGCTTGTCGTAAAGCTTGCGTTTTCATAATGTCCGTATGAACAGCAGACCCATGCGTAAATGGACCAACCTGTTGCTTTACCCCATCTTGATTAATATAAACAATTAAATCTAAATCATATTCCTTCGCTAAATTATCACGAAATTGAATCATTTCTTTAAATTTCCAAGTTGTATCAACATGCATCATTGGAAATGGAATTTTTGCAGGATAAAATGCTTTTCGAGCCAAGTGTAACAACACTGATGAATCTTTTCCGATAGAATATAACATTACAGGATGCTCAGTTTCAGCCACAACCTCTCGCATAACATGAATACTATCCGCTTCAAGTTGTTGCAAATGCGTTAAACGTTTTAAGTGACGATCACTCATGATTCAGACCTCCGTTCATCTAAATTTATGTGCAACCCACATTCTTTCTTAACCGCCTCTTCCCACCACCAACGGCCCGAACGATCATCTTCTCCAGATTTTACAGCTCGCGTACATGGCGCACAGCCAATACTGGGGTAGCCTTGATCATGAAGTGAATTATAAGGCACCTTTTGCGCTTTAACATACGTCCAAACATCCTGTTTAGACCAAGCAACCAATGGGTTAATTTTTACTAATTGATGGGCCTCATCCCATTCAAATAAAGGTGTTAAAGAACGATCAATTGATTGGGCACGACGAATGCCAGTCATCCAAGCAGAATAGCCCGACAATGCACGATTTAAAGGTTCAACTTTTCGAATGTAACAACATTCTTTTCGGTTTTCGAGGCTTTCATAAAAATGATTTGGCCCATGGGTCGATACCATGTGTTGAACTGACATTTTATCAGGAAAATAAATTCGATATTTAAATGAATAATGTTTCATTGATTGATCCATAACAACATATGTTTCTTGATGCAATCGCCCAGTATCCAAAATAAAAATATCAATTTCATCACTTAAGTTAGCAAACATGTGTGTTAAAATTTGATCTTCGACACCTAAACTAGACGCTAATGTTAACCGATCTTTAAACTGATGAATTGCAAATTTTACAATATCTTCAGCAGACGATTTTGCATAAATAGCATTTAATTCATCGAGGTCCAACGAAGTCATATTTGATAATCTTTCGGGGCTGAATGAAGACCAAATTTAATACGTGTCCAAACGCGTTCATGCAAATATTGCAATATTATCTTTGCAAAAACTTCAAATACACCAATCTTCAATGCTAAGTCAATTTTTCCAGTAATTAAAAAAGATATAACCATAGTGGTTACCGTAGCGGTCGTACGCCATGAAATTACTTTTAAAAAACTACGTTGCTTCGACTCCATGAAACCTAAGCCTTTTCAATCATTACTTCCCAATACCCATCCTTTTGAATTTTAGATAACACTTTGTGGCCTTCCAGCTGAACTGAATTTGGAACATTTTGAATCGGAGCACCATCGTCTAATAAAATCGTTAACCGATCTGAAACAGATAATGACTCAAGCACTAGCTTTGTTTTTACAAAATTCATCGGACAAGCAACCCCGCGATAATCTTTTTCTACTGTCGCATTGGACGGTTGTTGATCTGATTCATTTATAACATTGCCTGAAGGTGATTTAAATCGTAATGAATCATCCATCGATTCATAAAGTTTTAAAACAACATCCGCTAAATCAAAAACTTGATCTTTATGATTGTAAATTTCAGCCGTATCGTCATTTAATGCCAAAGAGATAAGCGATCGAAATGATTCGTCTACCAAGCCTGTTGTAATAAAATGTTTTTCAAAATAGCGATACGCTTGCTCATCAGTTTTAGCATCTAGGCCACGAGTAACCAATAACATCCGTGATGCATGAAATAAAACTTTAGATACCAATGCCTCTGGATGATCAGGATCAGTTGCAAGCTCTTTACGAATTTTTTTGATCATTTTCTTATCCAAATCCAACATATCAAACAAACCCGCTGAACATTCAGCTGTTCCAATTTCATCTAAACTCAATCGCTTTTTAGCACCAAAATCAGTATAAAATGAAGCATCTTCTTCCAAAGATGGAACCTCTTTATATTTTTCACATAATGTTTTAATCAAATCAATCCCTTCATGTTCTAAAAAGGCTGTATAATCCGCATGTTTCTTCGATTTTTTACGATCAATATAAACGCCTAAAAAATCATTAACAAATGATGGAATATGATGCGCTGCAATTTCACCATGGCGTTCAGCATACTTTGTTTTACCAGCACCAGTTTGAGCACCAGCTAAAACATTATACGCCGGAAACATGTTCCCATCCTTGCGCCCAACTTTACCAAAAAAACCTAAATCAGCAATGTGATGCATACCACAGGTATTTGGACAACCTGACATATTTAAACGAAACTCGGGAATAGCATCTAAATCCAGATTTGAGCCCTCAAATGTTTCTCTAATTGATTTTGATAACCCACGTGGCAAACAAATGCCTAACTTACACGTCTGGGCACCGGTACAATTGATCATGTTGCCTACAAATTGAGCATGTTTAACTAATGTTAATTTTAAACCAGTAATAACTTTATATGCATTGCCAAGATACGCCTCTGGAATATTTCTTAAACGCATATTTTGAGCACGATCACATCGAATACAATTATCACCAAAATGAGATAAAAATTCAGTTAACACCTGCCCATCTTCCCGAATTAGATCACCGAGTTGTAACGGTAATTTTATAGAAAATAAGCCTGGCTGTAATTGTGCTGCAACGTAGCGTTTTTTCCACAATTCAAAATCATCACCTTGAACAATTTGAGGTTGCAACTGAATATTTGAAACCGCTTCATTTACCATAACAGGCAGCTCTAATGCCAATGAAGAATCATCTTTAATTTTATCGTACTCATCATGGAATAAACGTAAAAACTCATCTCGATCTAACTTTTTCCAAAGAAACTTGATTCGAGATGAATATTTACTACGACGATTACCGTTTTTATCAAACATAATCTTCAACGCTCGAGTAACGTGATACACCTGGGTATCTGGAATAAATTCAAGCAACTGATGACCAACCATGGGCTTAGCACCCATCCCTCCAGCGGTATAAACTTCAAATCCTTTTTGGCCATCTTTTATTTTAGCAACAAACCGTAAGCAAGTAGCTTGTGTGTATGTGGTATCCTCTGCATTGGTTGAAAAATTAATTTTGAATTTACGAGGTAGGTTCCAAGAGTCATCTTCATTAATCATTCGGGTGGTTAATGCAATGGCATAAGGATCCACATCAAATTCATCATTAGGATTTATTCCCGAATCTGGTGGGGTTAAAATGTTTCGAATCGTATTCCCGCCACCACCTTTTGTGCTTAAACCAACCTCAAGTAAGCCTCGAATGACTGGCATAACCCCATCAATCAAAACATCATGAACTTGTATTTCTTGTCGTGTGGTAAAGTGAACTTCGCCCGATCCATACGCTTCCGCTATTTCAGACGCTTTTTTTAACTGGATTGGCGTAATTCCACCAGCTGCACAACGAATCCGGATCATGTAGGTATCGGGTTGACGTTGTTCGTAAACCCCATGTGCTACACGAAATGCTTTAAACTTAATCGGGTTTAATTCACCAGATTTAAATTCGGCAATATCCTTCTCAAATTGCAAATGTTCTTTTTCAAGTGTTGGTGATGATTCATAAAATCGCATGGATTATTTGACTCCTTTTTTTCTTAATTCAGTAATACGATCCCGCTTCAATGCTTTATTTGCATTAAGCTTGGTTTTTTGATCAATAATTCGGTTTTCTCTTTGGCCTTGAGCCAATAAATCAGAATCGGAAACACCATCGGAGGCACCATCATGGTTATCACTGAGTGATGTTAAATTAGAATCGAGGGATCCTGAAACTACCGATGACAACGCTGAGTTAAGCGATACTTGTGCCAGATCTGAATCTAAATTCAACTTATTCTGATCAAGCGCTTTTACTTCCGACTCTAATCGACGCAATTCTTCTTGTTGTTTCTTTTGAGAACCAAAAACACCTTTTACAATGGACCCTATGATGGAACCAAATGATTTTTTGTCTTCTTTAAGGACAGTTTGATTCGATGGTGATTTATCTTCCAAACCATCTTTTTTGATAGATTTTTCATACACATTCATAGCAATTTTATTTGCATCAAGGATGGTTTTGGATCGAGTTTGATAATTGGTATCCAATTTATCATCTAAATCACTTAAATAATCATTACGATGAGCTTTTGCTTGTGTTTCGTTTATTTCAAATGACATGTTTTTCCTCCTTTATGTCAATCATCACATCAGATACTTGTTGATTGTGAATGCGAAATGCTTTAATCACTGGGATATCTTCGTTTAATGAAATAATAATGTACACCATATTCGGATCTGTTAATAGCGCCAAATCTTTTTGTGAAAGACGTGCTGGAGTTTCTGGGTGTGAATGATACACAACCAATGGGGTCTCGCCTTGCTTTCGTGCAGTTTTGATAACCTGAAATTGCTCTTTAGGATCAAATTCAAAATACTCGGGTGAAGCATCAACATTTGTCATTTTATACAATGTTTTACAAACATGACCCACACCGGTAATATACCCACAACATTCATTTGGAAGATCCTGACGGGCATGCGCAATTAAGTCTGCTTCTATTTGAGATGAAAGTTCTATGGCATTAATCATGCGTTTACCTTAAATTCACATACCGGTTGTTCATATGTTTCTTTAAATTCAGTAAGATCTAATTCGGACGGTTTAACATTAACAGTTCGAAATTTCATATTTAACGCATCAAAAATTAATAAACGGTTGGTTAAAAGGTCACCAACGCCGGTAATGTATCGAATCGCTTCTGCGGCTTGTATTGTTCCTAACATACCCGCAACAGCACCAAAAACACCGGCTTGTGAGCACGTTGGCACGGCATTTTGAGGTGGCGGGTTTTTAAAAACACAACGATATGAAGCTGTTCCAGGAACATGCGTCATGGTTTGACCATCAAAACGTAAAATTCCACCATGTGAAAATGGTTTTTTAGCAATAACACACGCATCATTAATTAAAAACTTTGCCGAAAAACTATCTGTTCCATCAATCACAAAATCGTAATGGTCTAAAATACTTAGCGCATTTTCTTTTGTAAATAATTCATGATACGTAGTAACCTCAACATCTGGATTAATTTGATTCATTTTCTCTTTTGCTGAATCGACCTTAGGACGGCCAACATCTTGTGTAAAATGAATCACTTGTCGCTGCAAATTACTAATATCAACAACATCAGCATCAATTATACCAATATGACCAACACCAGCTGCCGCCAAATACAATGCAACTGGGGCACCAAGTCCTCCAGCGCCGATGATTAATACACGTCCATTTAATAATTTTTCTTGGCCTTCTCCCCCAACACCCTGCAAAATTATATGACGCGAGTAGCGTTCAATTTGATCATCATTTAAGTTCATTGGAGTGCCTCCCTAAATTCTAAAGTTAAATCGTGCACCGACTCAATCCCAACATTTATACGAATCAATCCATCAGTGACACCCGCTTGTAACAACTGCTCATCCGAATGTTTTGAATAAATGGTAGATTTTGGATGGATAACCATGGTGCGATTATCACCTAAATTAGACATATTTTGAACAATTTTTAATTTAGAAATAAATGCAAACGCACGCTCTTTTGTTCCCAAATCAATGGTTAGTAGCGGCCCAAAACCATCAAACATTCGCTTAGCATCCTCATGGTTAGGGTGCGAAGCTAAACCAGGATAATTAACTGAAACAACTTCAGATTCAAAAAACTGAGCGATGGCCAATGCATTTTCACAAATTTTAGAATATCGTATGCTTAACGTTTCAAGACCCAACATAGTCAGATAAGCATTCATTGGAGCATTACAAAACCCGGCATTATGAAGGGCATGACGACGTAAACGTTCAAGAAACGCAAAACGATGCACTTGCTTCGACGCTGTTAAAATCTCACGTTGCTTCGATTCTCGCCAATTAAAATTACCCGTATCAACAATAACACCACCTATAGCACCACCATTGGTTGCAAACAGTTTGGTTGATGAATATAAAATTAAATCAACACCATGACTCTTGGCATTAAACCCAACCGAGCCGGTTAATGTAGCATCTACAATCAATGGAATCGACGCTGTTTTAGCCACATTAGATAATATGGAAAGATTTGGAACAGTTAATTTCGGATTTGAGATAATTTCGGTAAAAATAAATGCCGTATTATCATCAACAGCTGAACGAACATTAGCTTCATCAACTACATCACAAAACCGAATATCAACCGCTAATTTTGGAAACGTTTCCTCAAACAAATCTCGAGTTCCGCCAAACAATGCATTTGAAACAACGATATTTTGACCTTTCTCACACAAAACCAAACCAAGGGAAAAAATCGCAGCTAACCCACTTGAAAGTGCGACTGCACCAAGCCCAGAATCTAAATAAGCAACCCGACGTTCAAGTTCAGCAATCGTAGGATTTGAAATACGTGAATAAGTAAAGCCAAAATCCTTACCATTAAACACATTCTCTAAATCATCAGGATTAGGATAAGAAAAACCTGCAGTTTGATAAATAGGTGGGTTTACAGCACCTGTTTTTTCATCAATACCTTGGTTAATGTAGACACATTTTGTGGCTAAATCAGGCATACCGATCCACCACCCATAAAATATAAAAATTCAACTTCATCATCCTGCTTTAAAATCGTGGTATCAAAATTATCGCGATCTAAAATATCACCATTTAATTCAACAGAGACCATGTCGGGCATTTTCACATCTTTAATTTTGAGTAATTCTGTTACTGTTAACGTATCATTTTCTAAAACTTCAGTTTCGCCATTAATTTGCAAGTTCATGTTTGCCTCCATCAAATAAATTCATACTTAAATATCGTTCACCCGAATCACATAAAATCGTAACAACATTTTTAGCCTTGTTTTCAGGGCGCTTAGCTACTTCCAGAGCCGCATGAACATTTCCACCTGCAGAAATACCACAGAGAATCCCTTCATGAACCGCAATGTAAGCCGCCATATTTATCGCCTCTTCATTAGATATCGTAAAAACTTCATCAACAATTTCACGGTCAAAATTTTTGGGCAAAAAACCGGCCCCAATCCCCTGAATTTTATGTGGCCCAGGGTCACCACCAGAAATAACCGGGGAATCTTTGGGTTCAACAGCAACTGAATATAACGCTTTGTGTTCTTTAATATAGGTTGAAACCCCCGTAATAGTTCCACCAGTTCCAACACCAGCAACAAAAACATCTACATCAATCGCATTTAAAATTTCTGGGCCAGTGGTTTTATAATGCATATTCGGATTGGATGGATTTTCAAATTGTTGAGGGATAAAAACATCCTTGCCATCCAGTTCTTTTGCACGAGCAATAGCACCCGACATCCCCAAGTGAGCAGGTGTAAGCTCCAAATGAGCGCCATACGCTTTTAATAAATGACGACGTTCAATACTCATTGATTCTGGCATAGTTAACGTTAGTTTCAAACCAAATGAAGCACAAATATAAGCTAACGCTATGCCAGTGTTACCACTTGTTGGTTCAATAATATGAGTGGAAGTTGTGATTTTCCCAGAATCAAGCGCATCAAAAATCATACCATACGCCGCGCGATCTTTTACCGATCCACTCGGATTCATAAATTCACATTTCCCATACAAATTAACCCCATATTTTTCTGATAAATGGGTGAGTTTTATAAGCGGCGTGTTACCAACGATATCTTTAACTGTTTTCATATTGCGTATGTTAACACCTCTTCCTTTTTTAATACATCTTCCAATAGCGACTGTAATGATAAATCAAAGAAATGGTTGATATGCGAATTTAAATTAGACCAAAAAAAAGCCAACGAATCCTGTTGTGAGGATTCAAAAACCAACGGATCAATGGCAGAAAAGATAGCTTGAACAGAAATTTTATCTGGGGAATTAGCTAATTGATACCCACCCTTAGCACCGCGAGTACTTTTAACCAATCTTGATTTTTTTAAATCCAACATCAATTGCTCCAAAAAAGCATGAGGAATCGCGGCTTGTTCCGATATGTGTCGCAATTGGATTGGCCCTTTCTCAAAGGAAAATCCCAATTGTACCATAGCCGCTAAGCCATATTGATGTTTCTTCGTCACATTCATATCGGAATCTTAACAATCCTGATCTGATTTGTCAAGATTAAAGAATCATTAAAAAAACAAATATTGTTTATTTTTTTTTAAAAATGGGAAGAAGAAATCAGATGGTAAAAAACCATTAATTTTAAAAAGGATTAAATATGGGGGAAAAAACACAAGACATAAAACAAAAATTCAAACACAAAGTTGACCAATTTTTTATGGACACTTTTGGTCGAGCAAAAGACAAAGTCACTGCAGATGAAATGAAAGCTCAAACCGAACAAGAACTTAGAGATCTAATCGAATCGGTTGCACCTGAATTAAGCAATAGTATCAGTGTAAAAGCGGTAAGAGATGCTATGAAAAAGCAATTTAGTAGTCCAGGAGAAATGGTAAAAACCATAGTCGAAGATGAGGAAAAACTTGATGGCATGCTTCAAACGGTATTACAAAGCTTAATTAAAGATGCTTATTTAGACTTATTCATCCAATCATTTGAAACGCAATCACAGGAACTAAAAAAACAGCAAAAAGAATTAACGGCAATTTATTTTGAATGGGAAGATGGCAACCAACGCTATGCGGTAAAAACCATGAAAAAAGAAACTGTTTTTGAGCGATTTGAACCCAAATTAACTTCAAAAAATGTATTTGTATTAGATCACAACAGCAAAGCCATTAAAACACCAAAAAACTTACCATTAACGCCATTCGAAAGTAGCACCATGCAAGCAATGCTGGAAAGTATGAAAGTTAACGAAGATCGTATTGTCTATTATGCCGATACAAAAAATTAAAAAAGGAGAAATCAGATGCATGTTTCAGGGAGAGGTAATACTGGTTATGTACCAGGTACAAGTGGAAAAGAAAATGTTGATAAATCAAATGTAAACACAAACACCACAACGGGGCCTGATAGTGATAGCAATCGAAAACAAATAGATCCTGGTGTAAAAGCATCAAGCTGGTTGCCTCAACCAGAGGTAACTGTACCAAAAGGCAAAGGAAAAAGTATTTTTTTAAGCGTATTTAAATTCAGTGAAAAAACGCCTGTTAATAATGCGCCAACATTAGAAACAAGCCTAACATTACCTGAAAATATTGAGGATATTAAAATTGACCGTACTAACGTCAAAAGTTACATGGAAACACTTACAGAATTGAGTAATGTTCCAGGTGGCAAACCAGATTCTATAAATATCAAAATGGACACTTCATCCCAATCGAAAGAAGTCAAATTAAAAGAGTTTGCAAATAAAATTATTGATGAATTAGAGAATTATCAAAATGAAACCACAAGAATGAGTGAATCTCTCGCGGAATTTTCGTTGAACGACATAAACGACATGATTGGACTATTTGAAAGTTCAACCAATAGAGAACTACCAGTGGATGTTGATACTTTACAAAATGAAATCGATCGACAACTAGGCTTAGTTCACAAGAGTCAATTGGAATTAAAACAAGCGTTAACTGACATTGAAGATAAGAAGAATAACAACCCACTTACTAAAGATGATTTAGCACAGTATGAAGATAAAAGACAGCAATTTAAGAGTGGAAATGAAAAATATGATCAATTAAACAATCTGAAAGAAGCTATTAAGAATAGACCAACAAAAAGAACTTTTGAAACAAATAAAAATTCACAAGGTCGTTTTGGAGTTTTAAATACTACGGGAACCTATCAGGGAAGTTCAAACGCGTTTTTTGAGACATTATATGAGCCTTTAGGCAAGGAAAAATTGAAAGAAGCTAGCGAACTTTACAATGCAGTAAATAAAAACGCACAAAAAGCAGATGCCGAAAGATTCA
>MDTB01059201.1_pt1 | contig 12929 bp, 13 predicted proteins | sample 811161 | NCBI WGS metagenome assembly MDTB01 (sample SAMN05326650, study PRJNA326480) | marine metagenome | isolation source: seawater | place: Mediterranean Sea | collected 2009 | reverse complement strand
TTTATTTGGAGGATGAATAAATTTAAACCATATAAAATCTTTATTTAATTCTTCTGAAATCGGTAATGTGCCTTTTCCATATTTTTTTGGTATTTTCCTATTTTTTGAACAAAAATATGGACAACCGTTTTTATATGCTATCATTTTAGAAAAAATTGGATTTTCATGCATCATCCTCTCATAGCCACCTGTGAATGGTATTCTAGCCATATTTAATTTTTTAATTAAAGTTTTTTTTTTTATAATATGATTTCCCCTCCATAAAAATTTCAATATGTAAGGATAATATTCTGTCTCCTTCTCAATCTTTTGAGGAATTAGTATTTTGTTAAATTGTTTTAACCCATTTATTAAATATTCTGAGTTTTTCTTTCTTATAAGGTTTACTTTTTTTAATTTTGCGAACTGCTCAATTGCTATAATTGACTGGAGTTCAGTAAGTCTATAATTCATTCCAATTATATTCTCATAGTCAGTTTTTTTTAGATTTTCTAACATCACTCCTTCACCATGATTTCTTACTAAGCGGCTTCGCCTAGCATAATTTTCATTATTAGTAAGAAGTAAACCACCCTCACCACTAGTAATATTTTTAGTTTCTGTGAGTGATAAGATACCTATGTCTCCTATAGTACCTAAATAATTTTTTTTAAACCTACATCCTGGTGCCTGTGCAGCATCCTCAATTACTGGTATTTTTAATTTTTTCGATATTGACAAAATTTTATCCATTTCTGCAGAATTCCCACCTAGGTGTACAACGATTATTGCTTTTGTTTTATTTGTTATTTTCCTTTTCATATCAACGGGATCAATACAAAAAGTATCTTTTTTAACCTCAACAAATTTTGGAACTGCGTTAACATATAAAACAGATGTAGCAGTAGAATTGAATGACATAGAAGGAACTAAAACCTCGTCACCAGGACCAACATTTAATGATGCAAGAGCCATGTGCAAGCAGGAAGTTGCAGAATTAGAGGACACACAATATTTTACTTTAAATTGTTTTGCCACATTTGACTCTAGTCTTCTTACATATTTTCCACCTAGAAATCTAATTTCCAAGTCTTTTAATTTTCCTGCTGATAATGAGGTCAAACCTAAAACATTTTTATAATCCGATTCTTTCAAAGACCCCTTAAAAGAAGACCAATTTTTACTATTAAGACATTTAAGAAGTTCTTTTTTTTCATTTCTTAAGATATTTACAGTTGGATAAAATTTCATAATTTATTATTTTATTTATATAATTTTTTCATAAAGTTTTTCAATTTTTTTTATTTCTTTTTCCCATATTTTAGCAGTTTTAATTTTACCTTTTTTTGAAATATTTTTATTTTTACCATATTTAGATTGATACTCTTTAGAAACATCAGCTATAGCTTTTTCTTTTCCCATTTTATTCAAATAACTAAAAGTTTTTTTAAAAATAAAAGATCCTCTTTCAGTTGTTTTAGTGTCAAAAAATTCATTGAGATATTTTTTTTCATAATTTTTTAAATTATATTTTTGTTTATTATTAAAATAACTTTCAATTTTATTTTCCAAATTTTTCGAGTCTTTTACTGTAAAACTTTTTTTAGCAAATGGATGGAACTTTAAATTTACGTTATCATAATATAAAACATTTTTTCCTTGAATATTTGCAATATTACCAGCAGTATTTTGACTCCATGAAATATACAAGTCATTTATATTACCCACATTACTTGGGGTTTGTATATTTGAAATCAATTTTATTTTTCTTTTTTTAACAGCGGTTTTTAATCGCGAAGATAAACTTAAACTAATATTATTATATATGTTCCTTTTTGGTTTAACAAAGATTTTATATTTTTCTTTGGATGTAAGCAAAAGTATTTTTTCATAAAATTCTTCCAATAAATAATTGGGGTGATGAAAACTTTTTGCATCAGAACTACTGTCAAAAATTATTAATTTTTTTTTTGAACTAGTTTTTTTTGTAAAATTCTTAAATTTGTCTCCACCAATAATTCCTGTTATGAAAATATAATCATATATAAAATTGTGAGCATTTAAATATGAGGTATTCCATGCGCCCCAAGATAATAAAATATCACAAAAACCATATTTAAAATAAAATACAGGATGCTGATCTACTGACCAATGATTCCATATAAAAACACAATCTGAAATTTTGCAAGAATAAGCTAACGATAGATTCTCAAAATTTGGTTCTTGATAATGATGGAAAATTTTTATGTTATTATTTTTTATAATTTGTTTGTGATTCTCAATTTTGTATTTGATAAAAAACTCCAATAAAAAAAAAATGAAAAATTTATTTTTTTTAGGAGAAAAATTTTTTAAAAAATCCAGAAAACTGTAATCATTATAGATTATATTAAATTTTAAAATATTAAATTTATTTATATTAATTAAATACTCCTTTCTTTTTGTAATAGGATTTTTAAAAGAAAAATTTTCTAGTTTTCTATTAAAAGTAAACCAATTTATATTAGAAAATTTAATCTTTGATTTATTAATCCAAAATAAATGTCCAGCATCAGGATATCTATCAAATATATTATCCAAATATTCCTGAAAAATCACTGGCTTGCTTTTTTTTGATATATCCCGCCTAAAATAATTTAAAATTAAAGTGAGATGAAGAAAGATTACCTTTTTAAAAAGGCTTACTCTTAAAAAACTTTTACTAAATGAAAAATTTAATTTTTTATATTTTCTGATCAAAATTAAACAAAAAATATTTGAAAAATCACAGTCATCTAACTTATAAATAATTTTATTTTTAGGAAATTTTTTTAGAAAAAAATCTTTTGTCCTTATAAAAAAATTTGAGTTATCTTTAATATCTTGTGCAATAAAAGACAAATATATTCGATTAACTAAATCTTTTTTTTCAAAATTGAACGTATTATACTTGTAATACGATAATATCTTTCTTGAACATTTATCAATAAAAAAATCTGACTTAAAAAAATAATTATTTTTTTTCAAATCAAAAATGTGTTCTTCATAATTTATTTTAAAAATTTCATAATTTAAAAATTTTAAAAGTGTATAAGTCTTTAGATCACAATATAAAAAGTAGTGCTTACAATTATATTTAAATAAAATTGAAAAAAAACTTATCCGATACCAGATAAATATTTTTTTGTTGTTATTCTGCATTACTAATTTTAAAATAAATTTATCTACTTTAAATTTGTTATGTTCATGTATTAAAATCTCAAATATAATTTAAACAATATTTTTAAAAATTAACGACATGGAAGCAATTATAGCTAAAATATAAATTACTTTACGATATAAATCCTCTTTGGTAAATTTAATAAGTATATTTCCCAGAATTACTCCTAATATTATATACAAAGTATTTCTAGAGAGCTGCACTAAATCCTGATTAAATCCAAACAGAATACAGAATATTGTAAATTGAACCAAAACTAATAAAAGATAAAATAAAGTAATTTCACTTCGTGTCTCGCTTTTCGAATTATTTAGATTAATCAATATCATGGATAGTAAAGATCCACCTGAATTTGACAAGCCGTGTATAATACCAATAAACATCAATATTGAATAATTTACTATTTTTGACATTTTGTTTAAAAATTTAGAAATATTATTTCTAAATATTAAAGATATTATTATTATTGAAGATACTAAATAATCAAAATTTAAAAATTTGTGAAAAAATTTAAGTAATACAAGTCCAATAAACACAGAAGGTAAACAAATTATAAGGAAATTTTTAAACCTTTCAATATTGAATAAAAAGTTCTTTTTAATTTTAAAAATAAAAATATTTAACAAGCTAGTAATTATTGAAACAGGTAATAGAAAGTTTATTGTATCTAACATTGGAACATTAATTAACAAAAGTATTGGTGTTCCTAAAACAAGTACACCGATTCCAATAATTGATTGGATGGTTGCAAGGAAAATTATTAAAATAAAATTGATTGATTCAATAAACATATTTTATATAAACTTTGTGAAGTGATTAAACAATAAAGAATGAAAAACAAGATAAAAAATTGGAGAAAAAAAACTGGAATATATATTGGAAGATTTCAACCCATACATGAAGGTCATTATGAAATTATTAAAAAAGCTATAAAAAAAAATGGCCAAGTAGCAATTTTGGTTATGGATAGTTATAGGTTTAACAAAAAAAACCCACTTACGTTTAGAGATGTAAAAAAAAGAATTCAACAGAAATTAATTAAATTTGAAGGTAAATATGAAATTATTAAAATACCAGTAGTTTCTGAGTTTATTTATGGAAGAAAAGTAGGATACAAAATCAAAAAATATAGATTAAACAAGAAACTTGAAAATATATCAGCTACTAAAATTAGAAAGAAAATGAAAATTGGCTAAAATTATTTGGTTCACAGGATTATCAGGAGCTGGGAAAACGACTATTTCTAACAGAACAAAGGAATATTTAAAAAATAAGAAATGTTTAATAGTTGACGGTGATAAGTTTAGAAAAAAATATAAACAATTTTCTTTTTCAAGAAAGAATATTTTTAAAAACAATATAAAAATTATTAATTTTTGTAAAAAAAATTTTCATAAATTTGATTATATTTTGGTTTCAGTAATATCCCCCTTAAAACAAACAAGACTTCAGGCATTAAAAACTTTTAAAAAAAATTATTTCGAAATTTATGTATTTGCTAATAGGAAAGTATTAATGAAAAGAGATACGAAGGGTTTGTACAAACTTTCAAAAAAAGGTTTAATAAAAAATTTAATTGGCTTTAATTCAAAAATAATTTATGAAAAAAGTGATCATAAACATTTAAGAATTAATACGAAAATTCATAATGTTATAGAATGTGTAAAAAAAGTTTTAAATTATGTAGAAAATTAGAGATCAAAAGAAATTTTTGAAAGCAAAGGTTTAAACATTACTGATTATTAATTTTTAGTGTTTCTATTACTTTCATATTTTTAATTGCATGTTCATAACCTAATAGATTATTTTTTTTATTCAAGTTTTTCGCTAAATATTTATAGTTTTCTTTAAATATTGAATTTGCTCTGAAATATATTTTTTTTCTTTTATCAATTAAAAAATCAATTGAAGATTTTTTTTTTTTCTTTGATAAATATTCGTATTCTATGAAATTTTTAGATTGGTCATAATATACTTTTCCATTTGCAAACCTTAAATTAATTTCAAGATACGAAAAACTTGATCTCACAGAGTTTATAATAGTACAGTAGACATTCTTAAATAATGAAACTGAGATAGTTTTAGGGTCATTATATAAATAATTTTTACTATAATATAATTTTTTTTTTTATATTTATCATGGGACTTGTATATAAAATTAAATTCATGATTAGAAATATATTTTATAGAATCGATTAAGTGAATTCCTAATGCATAAAGACCAGAACTACATCTTCCTTCAATATAATTCAATTTACCTAATTTATTACTGGAAATAATATTTTTCAATTTTTTTATTCCATTGTCCAATCTTCTATTATTTATAAATAATTTTATTTTTTTATTCTTACATAAGTTAGCAATTTTTAATGCTGAATTATATGAGTTACTAATAGGTTTTTCACAAAATATGTATTTAATGTTTGATTTAAATTTTAAAAAATTGTTAAAAACATTTAATGTATTTTTATAAGGAACTGCAACTACAACAAGTTCTGCCTTAGTTGAATTAAGCAAATCATTTAAATTGTAATAACTTTTTACATTAAATATTTTTTCAAAGTATTTAGATTTTGAATTATCTAAATCATACACACCACATAATTTAAAATTTGGATTTTTTTTTATCGCACCGATGTGCGTGGCAGGTTTTATGCGCCTAAAATCTTTTTCATTTAATCCTGTTATATTTCCACAACCAATAATCACAGTTTTTATTGGTGTAATCTTTCTATTCATCAAATGAAGTATATCTCAATTTCCAATCATTGCCTTTTCTTATCCACAAATGTTCGGATCTAGCTTTATCAGTTATATCCCAAAAATCTATTTCAGAGATACCCATATAGTCTAAACATTCATCTAAATATCTTTTAGGAAGTTCTCCATCAAATTTTTTACAAAGTGATTTTGCCTCCTCTTTTGTTATATGATTATTTCTTATTTCTTGGCTCGCATCAAACGAGCATCTTCCTAATCCAAATTTAATATAGTGAGTATAATAATGTAACCCATCTATTCTATCGTCAATAGAACTATATTTGCCATATGTACCCTCCGTCCTTTCGTCATCTGGCTCAAATCCACAATTTTCTACAGCATAATAATAGGCATCTTGCGGATCCCATTTTAAATACCACCCTAAATATTCAACTGACAAATTCTGATTTTTAACTTCTGAACCTCTTAATGGCATAAATGGTAATAAATCGTTTTCATTAAAATTATATTTTTTTTTTAAATCGTTTACATGGGTACCACCTAAAAATATATTCTTACTATCATTGACAAAATAGTTTAAACCTAATTTCGGAGACTCGGAGTCCTTATATGGAGTAGATCCATATTCAATATAAGGTTCTCCGTACATAACTAATTTAATATTAAACTTTAAAGCCATTTTTGCAGCCCAAAATTTAATACCAAATTTAAAAGGTTGAAATGGAAAATATAAATTTTTAAATGCCTCAAAAGTTAATTTTCTCATCACCTTACCATTAGCTGTAAAAAGTAAATTGTCGAAACCTCCAATATTAATCCAATTATCTAAATTTTTTCTTCCTACTTCTGTATACATATGAGGAGCCCAGGTAACAGTTAAAGGATGCATTCCATATTTATATTTTAATAAATGTGCAACTTTAACACTATCTTTGCCTCCACTACCTGAAACAATACAATCATATGATCCATCGTTTTTCCTAAAACTATCTAACATCTCTAAGAGTTTTTTTTCTCTTTGCTCCCAATTAATCTTTTTGTCTTTTACTTCTGCATATTTACAGGCATCACAAATACCTTCATCATCAAAGCCTAAAGTTGTTTTTTTACTTTTAGAAGTGTGGGTTGTTTCATTTACAGAATGAGGCTTTTGATTACTCATAACACATTTTTTACAAAAAAATACCTCCGAGGGTAAACCATATTTTGTTAAGAGTTTCATTTATTAAGAAAGTTATTTAGAACTTTTTTTCCCGCAAAACTACTCATTTCTGGATGAAATTGCAAACCAATAATATTATCTTTGATAACAGCAGCAACTATCTCTTCACCATGAAATTTATATGTTGCTAAAATATTTTCTTTTTTTTCAGGTATACAGTGAAATGAATGTGTAAAATAAAAATAATCTTTTTTTTCAATAAATTTAAATAAACTATTTTCTCTATTAAAATTAATTTTAAACCATCCTACATTTGGTAATTTTACTTTTTTATATTTTTTGTGTGGAAGTTTTTCAACTTTGCCATCTATTAATTTTAATCCATAATGTTTTCCAAACTCTGAACTAGACTCAAATAATATTTGACAACCAACACATAATCCTAAAATTGGTTTGCCTTTTGATAAAAATTCATTAATTAGAATATCAAATTTTTTATCTTTTAAAGTCTTAATTGCTGATCCAAAAGATGCTACTCCTGGAACTACAATATGAGAAAAAGAATTTGAGTTTAAATATTTGTTTATTACTTCAGTATTGTTATTAATTTGCTTAAACACCTTATAAACACTAAAAATATTTCCTGCGTTAAGATCTAAAATTCCAATTTTACTTTTTTGCATCTATATTCTTATGTCTACATTATTGTAATTTAAAAAATTTTTAAGATTTTTAATATTATCTTTATTAAAATGTAATAAATGAGATAATGATACAGCGTCTACCCCATCTAAATTTAAAATTTCCAAAATATCGCTTTTTGAACTGACTCCACCCCCGTATATGAGAGGAACATTACAAATTTTTTTAATATTATCAATAAGTTCAAAGTCTGGACCCTTGCATACACCGTCATTATCTACACTTACAATTAATATCTCCCCGGCACCTAATTTCTGAACTTCTTTAATCCAATTAAATACATCTATTTTTGTTGGTTGTCTTCCATTCTCAATAAAAACTTCCCAATTATTATTTTTTTTTTTTTTAGCATGGATCTCGATTATTACACATTGGGAACCAAATTTTTCAGCACACTCTTTAATTAAATTTTTATTAGTAACAGCATGTGTATTGATGGTTATTTTATCTGCCCCTGATTTTAGTAATTTTAACGCATCATGAAATGATCTTATTCCTCCACCAACTGCAATAGGAATATTAATTTTTTTACATATTTTAGAGACCAAATCATATAAATGATTTCTATTATATAATGATGCGACTATGTCAGATAATATGATTTCATCAACACCATCCATAAAATACTTCTCAACTAGAGTCTCAGGATTTCCAATTCTTCTCAAACCTTCCATTCTAATACCCTTTACAACATGGTTTGATTTTATTTCTAGTCTCGCAATAATTCTTTTCATCAAATAATTTTTCTAAAATTTGCCTTTGTTAAAAAAAATTTTGGATAGCTAAGTTTTTTTTTATATTTAACTATATAAGACTTTATACTCATTTTTTTGAAACCTAATTTTTTAGCAATTTTAATTGATGGAATATTTTTTGTAACTATCATTGTAAAAATTTTACTCAAATCAAGATAATCAAATGCAAATTTGATTATCTCATACCATACAGCTTTGCCTATGCCTTTATTGTGAAATTTAGAATTGCCAATAATAATTCCAAATTGAGCAGTTTTCAGTTTAAAGTTTATTTTATGCAAGCCAGCATTGCCAACATGCTTACCATTTAAATAAATTGCAAATAATAAGTCTCTCTTAGATTTTTTAATCTTATCAAAATAGGCTAATTGATCTTTTAAAGTATTTTTTTTGTATCCTTTATCCATTAAAGCTGTAACTTTTTTGTCGTTGAGCCATTTCCAACTACCATTTAGGACATTATTTTTTTTGTAAATCTTTAGAATAATTTTTTTTTTCTTTCTTGAGTTTTTTTCATCATTTTTAACTTCTATTTGATATTTCTTATCAATGTTTATCATTAAAAAATTTGTTAACAATTTTTACTACTTTTTTTTGATCCTCAACAGTTAACATTGTCCAAATTGGTAAATCAATCAATGTCTTTGAAAGTTTTGATGAATTTGAATTTTTTCTGTCATAATTTATTTTTTTATAAATTGGTTGAGAGGAAATAGTTGGAAATGAAACTCTAGTTTCTATTTTATTTTTATACAAAAATTTTATCAACTTATCTCTTATTTTTTTTCTTACTATTATTGAATAATTATACCAGCTATGTTGAGAGACATATTTAGGTATCTTTGGAAAGATTATTTCTTTATTAAAATTAAACTCCTTATTATAGAAGTTTGCAATTTTATTTTTATTGTTAATTATAGTTTTTATTTTTTTTAATTGTTCTATGCCTATTGTGGCTGAAATATCTGTCATTCTGTAATTATTTCCAATAATAACATGGTGATATCTTTTTGATTGACCTTGGTTTCTAATTTTCAATAAGAATTTGTAAAGCTTTTTATTATTTGTTGAAATTGCACCACCTTCTCCAGTTGTGATATTTTTGTTTGCAAAAAAAGAAAATGAATGAGCAATTGCTTGAGATCCAACATTTTTTTTTTTATATTTTGAACCTAGTGCTTCTGCGCTATCAGCAATTACAGGAATTTTTTTTTTATTTGCAATTTTTAATATACCTTCATAATCAATGGGCATACCTTTCATATCAGTTGCAATTATTAATTTTGTTTTATTGGTTATTTTTTTTTCTAAATCATCAAGATTTATATTAAAATTATTTTCGTTTGAGTCGCATAAAACAATTTTTCCATTGTTGTAGGTAACAGCATTTGCTGTTGATATATAAGTCAAATCTGGAACAATTACCTCATGTGAATTATTTTTAATTCCAAAAAACTTTACTAAAGAGTCAAGAGTAGATGTACCATTATTCATTGCAACAACATACCTAACTCCTAAAAATTTGGCTAAGCTTATTTCAAATTCTTTAACTTTTTTCCCCATAGTAATCCATTTTTTTTGGATTACTTTATTAACTGCATTAATTTCTTTTTTATCAATATAAGGATTTGCAACAGGAATAAATTTTTTGTTATACATAAGTATAAATTATTTTTTTATCATTGTTTAATTTTTCATAAAGCATTTGCCACGCATCAAATACTATTGTATTTTTTTTAATTTTTTTCAGTAAATGATGACTCAAATTCTCATAATTTTTATGATTATTTAGAATTAATATTACATCTGCTCCCTGCAAACCTTTGTTTAGGTCAATAAACTTGTACCCTTTAGGTTTTGTATTCATTTTTTCTAAAACAAAATCATGAACAAAAATATGATTTTTCTTGTTTTTTTTTAAAATATTTATTATTTCAATTGAAGTTGAATCTCTTAGATCTGAAGTCTCAGGGTCACCTTTAAATGCAATTCCAGTTATAAAAATGTTTATTTTTTTATTATTTTTCTTTAGAATTTTGATTTTAGAATAAATTTTTTCACATATTTTTTTTGGCATAACTTCATTTGTCAATCTTGCTGAATTAAGAAGGGAATAATTTATTTTTCTTTCTGATAGCGAATTAGCAAGAATGTAAGGATCTTTTGTTAAACAAGGTCCTCCAACACCTGGGGAAGGTTTTGGTACAAAATTTCTTGAATATCCAAGATTTATTTTATCAACTAATTTTGAATAATTTATTTTAAACTTAGATGCTAAAAGTGACATTTGATTTGAATAAGCAAAAATTGTATCTCTATAACTGTTATCAATAAGTTTTGATAACTCAGCTGCCTCAAGTGTTTGGACATCTATAACTGTATGTGTTATTTCGTTAAATATTTTGATTGAAATTTCTGCACTTTTTTCACAGTATCCTCCGATAATTTGTGGGTTATTGGTTAGTTCTAATATTGCATTTCCTTCAACAGTTCTTTCAGGACAGAATGATACATAAAAATCTTTTCCAGCTTTTAAATTAGTTCTAGTTTCAATTAAATTAATTAAAATTTTTCTGCTTGTCCCTACAGGCACAGTTGATCTTAAAATTATTAAATCTCCTTTTTTTAATAATTTACAAAGAGTGTTTATTGATTTTTTTAAATACAAATAATTTGGTTTTTTTAATTTAGTGATTGGTGTTCCCACAGAAATGATGTATGTATCACAATTTCTAATTTCTGAAATCGAATGAGTAATTTGAAGATTTTTATTAAGCTGCTGATTTAATAGTGAACTAATCCCTTTCTCATAAAAAGGAGCTTTGTATTTATTTAATTTGCTTACCAATTCTCTGTTTACATCATATCCTTTTACATTAAATCCAGATTTAGCCATTACTAACGCTAATGGTAGACCGACATATCCACATCCCACAACACAAATTTCTCTTGATCTTATACTATCTTCGCTAATTAAATCTCTATATCTTAAATATCCTAAAAGCTTATTATTTCTATCTATGCAAGGTAAAATTCTTATTCTTGAATTTAAAGATTTATAAATATTTTTATCTAATTCCTCGTACCTTATAAAAGTAGGTTTTCTTAATTTGATATCACCTATTCTTGAATTTAAAGATTTCCCTTTTATGATTGCTCTTCTAATATCACCGTCAGTAATTGTTGAAATAAGTTGATCTTTAGAATTAACTAAAAAACATATTTGTTCTTCACCCTTTTCAATTATTTTAAGTATTTTTTTTAATTGAAAGTTTTTTTTTATCAATAATTGATCTGAATTTTGTAAAAAGATTTTTTTGTTCATAACGGATTTATTTTAAAATATTAAATTTTAGCTTTTATAAAAGAATTATCTTTTATTTTACTGCCTGGCAATATTACACTTTTTGTTCCAATTATTGTATTTTTTCCTATTTTACTTGATCCTAGAATAATCGTGCCAGGACATATAAAACTATTCTCACCGATATGACAGTCATGTTCAATAATTGATCCAGTATTTATTACTACATGAGGATCCATTTGGGTATTTGTATTTATTATTGAACCAGAGAAAATTTGTACACCTTCGTCTATAAAAGTGTTTTTTGATAAGCAAGAACTAATATGAATAATTTTTGGAAAACCAAAACCTAAATTCTTATACTTATCAATTAAAAAATTTTTTTTTTTAAAAGAAATATTTATTCCTATTCCCATTCCTACAAGTTTTATACCATATTTAGTTGCATCTGAGTCTTTACCTAGATACTTATAAGGAAATTTATTATTTTTTTTTAAATCAAAATATCCAACAATCTTAAATTTTTTTGATGAACTTATAATGTCTGCTAAAGAATTCGCATGACCACCAGAGCCTATAATTGCAATGTTTTTCATTTAATAATTATTTATAACTGGCACATCTTTAACTATTTTTACTTTTTTTAAAATATCTAAAAATTCAAAAAGTTTGTAATCATGATATTTCTTTGAAACAATTTGCAAGCCTCTTGGAAGCTTATTTTTTCTTAAAAAGGGTATGTTAACAGATGGTAAATGAGCCAAAGTCCAGATTAAAGATATATCCTTTTTTTCATCATCGTTAATGAGTGGAATTTCTCCAAATGTTGAGCTTGAAATTAAGAAATCAACTTTATCAAATAACTTATTTATTTTTTTTGCAAAAATTTCTTGTTGTTTTAATAATTTGCGGTATTCGCTTATAGAAATTTTATTTCCTTTATTTATCATTTTTATAAAAATTTTACTTAATTTTTTTTTATTATTTTTGAATTCTTCGCTAAAATAATATGCTAACGCTCTAGTATAAATCTTTTGATGTAAGTCATGTTTATTTTTCAATTCATTGTCAATTTTTAAATTAACAATTTTAAAACCTTTTTTTTTT
>MDTB01056372.1_pt1 | contig 12929 bp, 6 predicted proteins | sample 811161 | NCBI WGS metagenome assembly MDTB01 (sample SAMN05326650, study PRJNA326480) | marine metagenome | isolation source: seawater | place: Mediterranean Sea | collected 2009 | reverse complement strand
CTGCTTCATCTTCTTCACAATCTTCTTCCTCTTCGTACTCTTCTTCATATTCATCTTCTTCGTATTCGGCTTGCTCTTCCTCCTCGATTTCCTCCTCGTTTTGTTCCTCTAACGCGTCGTTATTATCCTGTAGCTCGGCATAGACTCCTTCCTCGTCGTCATCAATTTCTGTGGTGGGAGATCCTGCGAGATGAACCGTGCCAGCTCGCTCTGGATTGTCGGATTCTCCACTGCTCATCGCCGCCCATTGCTCGGCTGTGACCAACACCTCTCGAGCCTGTGAGCCATTATAGGGTCCGACAATCCCATCTTCGGCCATGAAGTCTACTAGTCGAGCCGCGCGACCGTAACCGATACCAAGACATCGCTGGAGGAGTGATACGCTGCCTCGGCCTTCACCGATCACGACATCGACGGCTGAATCATAAAGTGCATCTTTATTTTTATTCTCTGATGCTGTGGACTCTTCCGAGTTGGCTGGTTGAAGTTGTACGAGTTCCCGAACAAATTGTGGGTCATTGGTTGCTACGCTATCGACAACTTTTGTAATCTCATCGTCGGAGAGAAATGTTCCTTGGCCGCGCAAAAGGGTGCTGGTCCCCGGCGACAGAAAAAGCATGTCGCCATTCCCAAGAAGTTTATCGGCTCCCATTTCATCGAGAACGACTCGGCTATCGGTTCGGCTTGCTACCTGGAATGCGATGCGAGCAGGTAGATTAGATTTAATCAATCCGGTAATGACATCCACAGTCGGCTTTTGTGTTGCGAGCACTAGGTGAATACCTACGGCACGGCTTTTCTGTGCTAAGCGAATAATATGGCCCTCTACCTCTTTCGCTGATGTCATCATCAAATCTGCCATTTCGTCGGCGATAATGACAACATAAGGAAGATGGCGGGGAATATTATCTCTTTCTTCATCGGTTTCCGGCTGGATCCGGTCGATCAACTCTTGTTCGCCGAGTTGATTGTAGGAACTTACGTGTCGCACTCCTGCTTTTGCGAGAAGTGTGTAGCGTTCCTCCATTTTATCAACGGCCCAAGCAAGAATCGCCTCGGCCTTCTTCATATCCGTTACCACCGGATGCATCAGATGTGGCAATTTTTTATAGGGACTCAATTCCACCATCTTGGGATCGATCATTAACATCTTCACCTCATCCGGTCGGCGCGTCATGACCATGGAGGTAATGATTGAATTGAGACAGACACTCTTTCCTGTCCCGGTTCGTCCTGCAATCAAAAGATGTGGAAGTGTAGCTAAGTCCACAGTGGACGATTTTCCTGAAACATCTTTTCCTAGGAAAACGGGGATCTTCATTTTTTGCCACTTGTTGTGATCTTCCTCCATGACCTCCCTGAGTCGCACCATCGAGCGAGTCGTATTTGGAATCTCAATGCCAACTGTATTTTTCCCTGGAATAGGCGCTACAATACGAACGCTCGGGACCCGTAATGCGATAGCTATATCGTCAGCCAAGTTGGTAATTTTCGCGAGACGCAATCCCGCTTCCAATTCGACTTCATATTGAGCAATCACAGGGCCTGTTTCTATTTCAACGACGCGAACATTGAATCCAAAATCAGCAAATGTTTTTTCTAGAGTTTTCGCTTTACGACGAACCTCTTTTTCATGGGAGGCATACTCCATTTGATCTGAGGGAAGTAATAAATCGACGCTTGGTAATTGGTAATTTTCAAGACTACTTTCCTGGCTTGCTGCCTCCAGCGATTCGATCATCACTTCACGCTCATTAGGCGTGGCGGGCTTTTTGATCCGAAGGGCTGATGCAAGGCGACGCTTACGCTTACTTCTCCGCGGCAAATTCGGAGCAGGGGCCTCCTCTTCCGCTTCCTGCTCTTCGTCCTCTAGCTCTGAATCTTCATCCGGATACTCTTCGTCCTCCTCGTATTCATCTTCCTCTTCATATTCGTCCTCTTCGTATTCGTCTTCTTCCTCTTGCACAGACCCTTTCTGCTTCCTACCTCGGATTCGCACACTCACTGGAAGTGCTTGTTCTTCCTCTTCTTCCTCTTCGTATTCCTCCTCCTCAGCCGAGACGATTGGTTTCTTCTTTTTCTCATTCGGCGACGAGGAGGGGGAAATCGTTTGCAGTATGTAACGGGCCGATCTAGAAATGTGTGTCAAACCGGTAAACGCCGCCCGAAACACAACGTAGTCGGTACACATCACTAACCCCGCAAGAAACACACTGATTGCTAAAATATAAGCACCCAGGGCAGCAAAGTGTATTAATAGTAATTGGCTGCCGACTGCACCCAATAGACCTCCAGCTCCTAATTCCGGACCTGTCCAAAGAGGAGGGAGTAGGTGCGTCATTGCCAGACTCACGAGTGTCGTAAGTCCAATGAGTGAAATAAACCATCCTGAAAAACGAACCCAATGCTGATTAACAATTTTTCGCCGAAGTAGAAAAACATCTAAAACGGCGAGAGAAATCAACAGGTAATAAGAACCAATTCCAGAAAATCGGAGAAGTAAATCCGCGGTCCACGCTCCAACTAAGCCACATAAATTTCCAACTTCGCCACGAGCTGGGTAGACAAGAGCACCTGCGGAATTACTCGGAGACGGGTCAGATCGTTCGTAAGAAACGACTGCCAGGGATAAAAAGATAACGATTGCTAAAAGACCTAGTGCGAATAGATCTTGCTTGATATTTCTATTTTCAAACATGGACGCGGATGCCAGATAAACTAAAATGCAGCCGCTGACGCGGCCCTATTGACCAGGGGCGCGTCCATGCCCAACCGTTTTCCAAATTTTGTCAGCTTTACGACATCCTTTTAAGAATCCATCTTCTACCCCGAGCGATAGGTTCATTCCTCTAATCGCCAGGGCATCGATGCCGAAAGCTCACCGGGAGAAGTCTAGCACCGTTGTGCGAAGAGGCTATTTTTTTTGAGCAGCAGCATACAAGAAGTGGTGGAAATTCGAAGATGGGTTATCGATTATAGCGATTTGATAGCTTTTTCACCCGTTTAAGTTAAACTCTATCGCTTACATCAGTCATAGAAGTGGTAGGTAAAAATACTTTGTGTGGAATCCACTCAACAGGCCCCTGGGAACGAATAATGGCCGCTAGACTACCGTCGTAGAATGCGGCGACCGGATCGGCGGTTGATTTTAATTGCTGGTCATTTTGAATAGATATTTTACGCCCATGAGAAATTTCTAGGGCCTGTTTGCTCGAAAGGTCCAGGTGATCAAGGTGGGTCACGGCCAGATGAGGGGGAAGAAGAATTTGCGGGATTAAATCTTCCTGTAAGGTGCTCAAGGTGATGGATTGAGCAACTTTAAAATCACCTACTGCAGTTCGGCAGAGCGACGACATCACAGCAGAAGTATTTAATTGCTTCGCTAAATCGCGACCCAGTGCCCGAATATAAGTTCCCCGACTACACTTTATATCCAAACTTAACTCTGGATATTGATAACGAACAATTTCAATAGAATAAATGGTGACTTCGCGGGGTGAAAGTGCAACCTGCTTTCCACTCCGTGCGATATCATATGCGCGACGACCTTTGACTTTTATTGCTGAATACTGTGGCGGCCGCTGAAGAATGGTGCCGGTAAACTTCTCGAGATTTTTTGAGATAGCGCTTGGTGGGGGTTCTGGTGAATCAGTAATCACCGACACTTCACCTTCAGTATCGAGAGTTTCGCTCGATTGCCCCAGCAGGAAAGTGCCGCGATAGGATTTCGGCATTTGTTGGACATATTCCAACAGCCGCGTTGCTGATCCGATACCGAGCACCAATACTCCTGTCGCAATCGGATCGAGTGTCCCAGAATGGCCAACCTTGAACGAGCCAGAAAGCCGCTCAACCTTATTCACTACAGCGCGCGAGGTGACACCGGGCGGTTTATTGATATTAATGAAGCCGAACATTTGTTATTTAATATTTTGTTTATCAAAACTATATTTATTGTGTGTCCCGGTGAATATCAAAACTATAAATAGTTCGTACCTTTTCCGGCGACGCTTGCTGAATTTTTTTTAATCGCAACATAACATCTTCTGGATTCTCTACTCCCAACGATGCAAGATGATTCATTTTGATAGTCAAAATGTCTTGTGTGGCTGAAATGTCACTTCGCGCGTGTCCGAGAGGATACATAATCAGACCACTGTCGACTTGACCTACCTCAGGGTGCTGCATGCGAATTGAAGTTGGAATGCCTTGGGGATATTTATGGTCATAGGTTGAACCGCCGTGCACCACATTTATTTTGTCCATTAAATCACGGATCGTTTGGTTTTGTATTTTTGCTGCGGTGTAATCTTCGGGGAGCAGCATCAAATCCTGCCATGATGTAGCCTGTGTGCGATAGGCTTTTTCTAAAATAGAGGCGATAATAAATAGCATCGAATGATCTGCTGTTTGTCGTGTTTGAGGATTTTTTTTGGCGGGATCACAGATAATACTGTAAGCCGGTTCATAAATAGTGATCTCTATTTGTTCAGGGAAAATTCCTCGGGGGAGTAATTGGGGGTGTTTTTGAAGTAAATCAATCGTTGCTTGGATAGCGCCAGCCGATTGATGCTCATAAAGACCTAACTTGAAGTGCATGTCCAGAATTGCAAAATTGTCGCCGCTGCTTGTTAGCGTAAGATCAAATGGACTTTCGTCCGAAGCCGCTGGTGGTTCGAAGAGACAGAAAATAGCTTGTCGATTTCGAAATATATCGGCCGGACCCTCAAACCCTTTGATCGCTCGCTGAACCGATAGGATAGCCATTTCCGCCGATATGGCCGCACTTGCGCCTTTGGAGTCTGATAATTGTTTCCCAGAGCGAATCGCCCTGTATGGCACGTAGTGTGCAACTAAGAGTCCAAGTGCCGATTCAATTTGCTGCGCGGTTGCACCAACCATTGCACCGAAGGTGACGGCAGAGGCAATGGCTCCATGAAGTACGTGATCGATTTTATAATCTTTTAGGCTGAATACTTCTGCTAAGCGGCCGCGGATTTCATCAATCAGCAACATACCCAGAGATGCTTGAAGTCCGTTGAGCCCTTTCGATTGAGCGGCCGCAATGGCTACTGGATAAAAATCATTGTGTCCAAACTCGCCGGCGGTTGCGTTCTGGCGCGGATTAAATCCAAAGTTGGTTCCATTCGCATCCCACTCCCTTACCGCCGCACAATTAGCCAATACTGCTTTCTCTGTTGCAACCTCCAGCAATGATCCGAAGCAGAACGCTCCAAACCCAATATTTTTTTCCGAATAGGAGAGTGCCTCATTCCTGAGAATGGTGGGGGCATTGGTCTTAAATGCCAACGCTGAAGCGGCACAGCAAACACTATCAAGATGAAAAAGATTGAGTCTTTCAAAGACTAGGTCGTCCGGTAACGGAAAGTTTCCGGCCATAAAATCGATAGCAAACTGTCCTAATTCTCTCGCTTGATTCGAGGTGCGGTCGAGCGTAACTGATGGTGTTGCCATCAAAGAACCTTTGATTTAATCGGCGGACGTAGCAGAGCGAGCATCAAACATTTTGGGGGTTCGTAAATCGGATTGGCAGCATATCCCACACAGGAGAGGCAGAACAGGTCTCCATTTGCAGTCGAAGGCGTAGACCTGTTAGGATTTTATCATGGAATTAACGCAGCTAGGACCATATCGCATTGAAAAGGAAATCGGCAGGGGCGGCATGGGTACCGTCTATACCGCAATCGACGAGACAACGGATGAAAGGGTAGCCGTGAAAGTTCTCGCGCCCCTCCTCGCCAACCAAGAGGGCTTCCGCGATCGATTTGCCGCTGAAATTGAGGCACTACAGGAATTAGAACATCCAAATATCGTTAAGCTCTTCGCTTCGGGTCAACAATCGGGCTGCCTTTACTATGCCATGGAATTAGTGGATGGATGCAGTCTTGAGGACGAGCTTTTTAGGCGGCGAAGGTTTCAGTGGCAGGAAGTATGCAGAATTGGGATCGATTTATGTCGGGCGTTAAAACTTGCGCACGATCATGGTGTTATCCATCGAGATATAAAGCCTGCGAATTTGTTGTGGTCAAAAGATGAGCAGATAAAATTAAGTGATTTTGGAATCGCTCGTTTGTTTGGAAACACGGGCTTCACCAGTGAAGGAGGGGTTCTTGGAACGGCCGAATATATGGCGCCGGAGCAGGCGGAGGGAAACCGAATTACCCACCATTGCGATCTCTATAGCCTCGGGGGTGTGCTCTATTCAATGCTCGCCGGTCGGCCACCATTTCAAAGCAAGTCAATGCTGAAGCTGTTGCAAATGCAGCGGTTCTCTCAACCGGAAAGCGTTTGTAAATATGCACCGGATACTCCTCCCGAGTTTGACCAAATCATTTTACAGCTCTTAGAAAAAGAACCCGATAAAAGATTTCCAAACGCGTTGTTGGTCGCTCGTCGCATGGAGGCTATGCAACGTGCGCTGTCACTAAAAAGTGAAAATGAACAGGCAGCGCCGCAAGCCAGCATCACCTCCGGGTTTGAAATCCATCCCTATAACGCTGCAAATCCTGAGGACGAGCTCGGCGCCACGGTGGATATTGCATCGGTAAATCCAGCCGATAACGAAATAGTCGACGTTACCGGGGAATTGGGTACGGGGGGTGATTTAGGCCCACAGAATAACGACGCTTTTGGCACCGAGGATCATTTCACAACAATCGAGCAGGCGAGACAAAAACGGGAACAGGCAGAACGCTCGGGTCATCCTTTCATTTCAGCGCCCACCTGGTTTCTAGCTATCGCATTATTATTGACCGCGGCACTCGGTTGGTATTTTTTACAGCCTCCTTCCGCGAATTCGCTTTATCAAAGCATAGAACGATCGGCTCAGAATGATCGTTTAGTTGACGCGAAGGATGACGTGCAACAGTTTCTAAGATATTACCCTCAGGATTCGCGAGCTCAAACGATTTTGGAATACCAAAGTGCAATTGAATCCATCCAATTGCGCGGACGGGCTTTACTTCAGGCTCGGTTACTCAATAAAAGGTTTCGCGATTCACCGATCGGACCCGAATATTTGGCCGCGATCAAGTCTTCCTCTTTTGATCCCGAGACCGCGGCAAACCACTTAAAGGCCTTAATTACTCTGTATAAGCCGCTTGCAACAGAAAAGTTAATCGGACCCTTTGTGCGAGCAGCGGAAAATCAACTACCGTTTATAGAAGAGCAGGCAAAACAGAGAGTGATTGTTGAATCGAGATTGATCGAGGAACGCCTGAAAACTGCGCGTAATGCACTCCACAATGATCCAAAACAAACTAGAAATATTTGTGGGGCGATCTACCTTCTCTATAAAGATAAATCCTGGGCTGTTTCTCTTGTGCAACAGGCAAAGGAACTGCTCGATCAGTTACCTGACAATAACGAGCCCCAGGTAATTTCATCAAGGCAATGACGCGGGTTGCGCCTGCGCGACATTGAACCTCAAAATCTGTGAGACGATATTGATCGTCTCGTTGTGCCTTAAGATGTCGGTATGGATCGCGTCAACATAAAATGTTTTGCAGGCGGCGGGTGTTGTAGCACTGTGGATAGTAACCACCCCGTCCGAGGGTCCCATTCTCGAACAAAATGACCCCCCAGTTCCTGCGATTCCATAACTTTGCACCCATGGTGCTAAGGGAAGATTTTGAATTGTGTGAAGAAGTTCGTTGTCGGGATTCATTAAATCAATACTCGTCGGACTCCGCCTTTGCATTGGCGAACTAAAAATACCCGGATTTCGTTTGATTAAAGCTCGGTGACGTTTAGTTTGTTGTGGTGAATATTTCACTATTTTTGACGCTACTTTTCCTACTGGGCGGTTTGCCCACGGAGAGCCTTCGTTGGGAGTGGCGATGAAAACAGCGGTCTTTATGTAAGGTGAGGGCTCAAAGAAAAATTGCTCAGCGAGACGATGGCGTTCTTCCGGAGTCGCAATCACTTGATCCAGAGGCGCGCGAGCCACACTGTTCCATAACGCGGTGCCGCTCGTTGTTACTTGTAATTTCGCCACGAGACCCCCAAGGCTATGGCCAATAATGACCATTCTTTGAAGACAGTTGTCTTTGTCTTGAACACTACATTCGGCGACGAGGGACGCAAGTTGATTGCGTAATTGGGCAGCCGATAAAAAGAAATTACCTCCTGTTGGATAACGATATACCCAGATCTGATATTTTTCTTTCAAATCCGCTTGGGCACGAATCTGATTTGCCATCTCGAGGTAGGTCTGCGGATCTGAAAAAAGTCCGTGCACAAATAAAATCGGTATTTTGCCTGGTTGATATGGTTCGAGCATACGTAGACCAGCCAAACTCGGGTCTGTCTCTGGTCGAGTATATTCTTCTACTGGATTCCAGTTTGTTTGTTGACCTAATATTCCCAGGGGGGCCGTTATATCTGCTGCTAATCGATAAGACGTCGTTCCATATCGAACGCTCAACACTTTGAGTGGATCGTAAAGAACCAAACCGATTTCGTTCGACTCTCCTGATTGTATTTTTTGTGTGGTATCCAGCCACGGTTGGATGTTCGGAAATAGTATTGCCGTCGCGGCAAACGGAGTTTGTTTTAAAAAATAGGTGTTGGCCAGAGAACTGTGGCACCGATTTTTTCGGACTGCCACAACCGGACATCCTAAACCACATTCCGTATATTGATGCCTTAGGTTTTTATCATAATAAAATCCAACCGGGATAAGCTCATTGAAACTATCTGCGGGCCATACAAAGTCATTAAAACGAATGGGTACCCATTCCATGCCAATCGGAGTTTGAACCAGGAGCCCTTTTTGAAGGTTCAGTCGTCCTGATTTTTGCCCGTTCGAAATAATCTCGGCAAGACTGGAGTGATAGATATCCCATGCTCTGTAGTTTTGATTATCGAGATGGATGTAATTGCGATACTGACAGATAAAAATCCAGCTGCGTACTAGAGATGCATAATAGGTATCAACCGCCTGTGGTGGTGACTTACTGTTGCAGGCAACCTGATATGATTCCTCCATACAATGAAAAAGTTCGCTGGAGGGATTCGCACTCACAGGGGACCCTGCATTGGCAAAAAACACCTGGGAAACATCGGTGAGTTCACAAGACCGATAGGCCTCTGGCGCTGGACTAGGTGGAACCCAGATAGGTTTTTTTTTGCACAACTGGCACGCACTACCACTGAATAACCCAAAGGTAATCAAAACGAGAAGTGAGTGTCTTTTCCAGCGAGTAAGAGACCACAATCCAAGCATAAGATAATTCATAGATTCCCCTATGATTTTATCGAACTGAAACTACCGCCGGCTTGCTTCGGAGGGGAATGTTACTGGTCGTTTGGTTTGATACAAATATGTGCAACCGGCCGAAATTAGGATCTATAGGCCGGTTACAGCAAAACAAACGGCGGGTGCTTCCGGTTGTAGCGCAAATAGGGCCCTTACATTTCGATCCTGACTCCGGTTCGAGAATGGAATCCTTGAGACAGCCCTTGAGACAGCCCTTGAGACAGCCCTTGAGACAGCCCTTGAGACAGCCCTTGAGACACCAAGGCATGAAAGCATGAAAAATTAATGCAAGAAGATGGAGCGTATTTCTGTAGTGGATGCGGAGAGGAAATCGTTATTCCTTTGGATATCTCTGCCGGAAATTGCCAGGAATATGTGGAGGACTGCCCGGTTTGTTGTAGACCCAACTTACTTCAAATTACATGGAACCAAGGGGTAGCAGAAATTACCGCACAGCCAGAATAATCGAATGTTTACAAGAAGCTTAGGAGGGATCCTTTTGAATGAGCTGGGTCCTCTTTAAACTGAGAGAATGCACTTATAGATTTCTTTAACTGAAATATTGTGTCGAGCTAGCGAGCTAGTATGCATAAAACGATCACCTGCGGAATTCCACTTATTGTACTTGTTTTTCTATTGGGCTGTGACGGTGATGTAACTGTTCCTACAAACCCGGCCAGAAATTCCGCTCCGAAAGATATTCGCCCGATTACAACCCAACCGGGTGACTGGCCCTGGTGGAGAGGTCCGACCCACGATGGAATCGCAGCCACTCAATCTGTTCCTCACCGATGGAGTGAAGATGAAAACATACTTTGGAAGGTCGCTGTTCCGGGCAAAGGGCATGCGAGTCCAATCGTCGTAGAAGATCGTGTTTTTCTGCCTACAGCCAATGATGAAAACAACACCATGTCCTTGCTATGCTACGACCGGGCATCTGGAACTCTGCACTGGAAAAAAGAAATTCATCGTGGCCCGTTTATGCATATGCATAAAAAAAATTCGCAAGCATCCGCCACTCCGGCATGGGATGGAAAACTTGTTTTTACCGTCTTTATGATCGACGATGGTATTTTCGTGACTGCCTTAGATCGTGAGGGGGATATTGTTTGGCAGACCCGGGCAGGAGACTTTGACTCCAAGCATGGGTATGGCTCATCCCCGTTTCTGTACAAATCGCTAGTGATTGTGAATGGAGATAATCAAGGAACCGGGTTTGTAGCCGCGCTGGACCGTAATACGGGAGAGGTTGTATGGCGGATCGAGCGAAAAAATAACTCGAGTTTTGCTACGCCCGTGGTGGTAAAAATAGATGGTGTCGATCAGTTGTTATTAAGCGGCCATAACACGGTGTGTAGTTATGATCCCGAAGATGGAAGCTTGCGGTGGGAATCGGAAGGACCGGCTGCGACCACAGCCAATACGCTGCTCTCGTATCAGGGACTGGTCTTTGCCAGTGGAGGCTGGCCGGAACACAATGTGATGGCCGTTCGCGCCGATGGGAGTGGAGAGATTGCGTGGAAAAAGGGCATCAAATCGTATGTCCCGTCACCGGTTATCATCAACGACCGTCTCTTGGTGGTTCAGGACGCAAATATTGTCCGTTTATTCGATCCGGAATCCGGCAAGGAGTTTTGGAAAGAGCGTTTAGGCAGGCGAGGCTATTCGGCATCACCAACCGTAGTTGATGACGTTGTTTATCTACCGGACGAGACCGGGGAGGTTCATGTGTTTCGGGCCGGTGAGACGTTTGAAAAAATTTCTAGCAATAAACTTGAAGGTGATGGAATGGCTAGTCCTGTTATTTGCGGAGATAAAATATTTTTACGCACTGCGACTCATCTGTATTGTATTGGTCAATAATATTATTTATTTGCCCCCGAATGTTTATGATGCCCTTCAAGACTGATGTTGTGCGGCAACGCTGAATAGACGAATTCAATATTTACATCGATTGGATTTTCACTAAGAGCACTGCGGAGCAAACCGTACTACGCCTGACGGGATGTTATTTCGACTGCAGGTGGCGATCTGCAAAATCAAGGTATTGCTGCCAATCATATAAAGTAATGTCATGGGGTCCGGTACGAAGGTGGTAACCCATAATCCCCTGTACGGGTTGATCCGGGGCGGGCATGCTTTCGGAAGACAGTCCGTCAGTGCCCAACAGCTTGTAGACTGGAGCCGCATGAAGAAGCGATAAAAATTCGCCTCGAGGGTCGGCCCACAAATCTTCCGTGGCACTTGCTACATAAACTGGACGGGGGGCAATGAGTGCCACCAGCATATGTTGATCCACCGGAAGGTTTTCTTCGTGGCGATTATATTTTTTAAAATTTTCACAAAACCAGTGAGGAAAACTTGTGTTGATTGCTTCTACGGTTTCCCCAAACTGTCGGCGACTGAGAGCCGCACCACCGCAACCCGAATTATTGGAGATAACAGCGGCAAACCGTGGATCTTTCGCGCCCGCCCACAACGCCGTCTTGCCAAGGCGAGAATGTCCTATGACCGCGGCACGCGTCTGGTCGATCGTTGGATCATGATCAAAGTAATCCAAGATCCGACTGAGGCCCCAACTCCATGCACCAATCGTGCCCCACGCATCTTTCTCTTGTGCTTCCTGGTGGCTGTCAGCGAATAAAGGGTGAATACCGTTTTTAAATCCATCATCAAAATCTGGATCCAAATCACCACAATGCGCTGTCGCTACTGCATAGCCGCGAGCGATGATTTCCTCCAGTGGCCAGCGAGAAGCTTTTATTCCGCGTGAGGTGGCGGTTGCCTGATGTTCTACGATGCCTTCCTCTTTTCCGCCAATGGTCCAATTTTCACACAGATGAATTTCGCGGTCCGCATGGATCGATTGATTACCGAGAAAATTTAATCCTACAAAAATTGGCGAGGCATCCTTCTTATTCGCTGGACGATACAGCACCACGTTGATTGTGGCACTCGACCCATTCTCATCAAATTGAATCGTTAGTTGTTTACGTACTGCTTTTCCGTCTAATGCGGGGGTCCAATCCTCGGTCACAAAATATTGGGGTACGAGCCGCCGGGTGGGTGTTTTCCCGTAAACTTCCTGCTCGCAGCGGTCGATAATTTCCTGGCGACGTTGGTTCTGCCATGCCTCGGCCGATGTGATACCTTTGCCATGTTCAGCGATCAGCGGATCTGGAAGCTTGTAGGCGGGTACCTTTTGTTCATCGTAATTTTGCCCCAACGTTTCGGTAGAATATGTCATCATAAGGAACACCAATGGATAGACCGTAGTTTGAATAACAATCGTCCGCATACAGGCCACAAATTCTTGTTTTTTGATGCGGTTTTGCTGCTTGCAGCAACCAAGGTGGGTTGACGGTGCCGAATCATTTTTTAGGCTGAATGGCCTGGGTCTCTGGACATGTAGCATGATGTTTCCCGGTCCCAGATAAGGTGAAAATATCACCCGATACACAAGACACACGTATTTAAAAGTGAGGAAAGAATGTCGATTATAGGTCAAGCGGCCCCTGATTTTTCAATGGAAGCGGTCGAAAAAGGATCTTTTAAACAAGTCAGCCTAAAGGATTACGAGGGAAAGTGGCTTGTTCTGTTCTTTTATCCGCTCGATTTTACCTTTGTATGTCCCACTGAAATTCTTGCT
>MDTB01046936.1_pt1 | contig 12929 bp, 11 predicted proteins | sample 811161 | NCBI WGS metagenome assembly MDTB01 (sample SAMN05326650, study PRJNA326480) | marine metagenome | isolation source: seawater | place: Mediterranean Sea | collected 2009 | reverse complement strand
GATACTTATGGTTTTCCCTTAGATTTAACTGCTGATATTTTAAAAAATAAAAAAATCAAAATTGATACTAATGCTTTTGAAAAAGAAATGGAAAAAAGTAGGGAGATAGCGAGGGCAAGCTGGAAAGGCTCAGGAGATAAATCCGTTGAAGAGAAATGGTTTAAAGTTAGAGAAGAGCTTAGCCCTACAGAATTTTTAGGTTATGAATTTGATAAAGCTGAGGGAATAATTTTAAAAATATCAAAAGATAATAAATTTGTTGAAAGTGCAAAAACAGGAGATGAGATTGAGATTATAACTAATCAAACCCCTTTTTATGGAGAGTCTGGAGGACAAGTAGGGGATCAGGGTATTATTTATAGTTCGGATTGTAAAATAAACATAAAAGATACACAAAAAAAAATGGGTGATCTTTATGTGCATACAGGGAAAGTTAATAAAGGATCAATTAAAATTGGACAAAGTGTTAACTTGGAAATTGATATAAATAAAAGAAATAATTCTAGAGCTAATCACTCAGCAACACATTTGTTACATGAGTCTCTTAGGAGGACATTGGGTAAACATGTTACTCAAAAAGGCTCGCTAGTAAGTCCAGAGAGACTTAGATTTGATTTTAGTCATAACAAGCCAATTGAAAAAGATGAAATGTCAAAAATAAACAATATTGTTAATGAAATAGTTCAAGAATCAAGCGATGTTCAAACCAGAATTATGACACCAAAAGAAGCCGTTAGTATGGGGGCTCTAGCTTTATTTGGAGAAAAATACGGGGAAGAGGTTAGGGTAGTGTTTATGGGAAAAGAAAATAATGGTTTCTTTTCCACTGAATTATGTGGCGGTACGCATGTTAAAAATACTAAAGAAGTTGGAAAATTTAAAGTAATCAGTCAATCATCAATTGCTTCAGGCATAAGAAGAATAGAAGCTTTAAGAGATAACCAGCTACATGATTATGAAAAATCTCTCAAACAGGATAAGTCTTTAAAAGAAAAAACTTTAAAAGATCAGATTGATACAATTAAAAAAGAATTATCAGGATATAAAATCAAACCTAATTATAACGATAACTTAGAATTAACTGAAAATTTAAAAAATCTTAGCAAACAGATAGAAAAAATTAAAATCCAAAATGTTATTGAAGATAAGAGTAAAAATGTTATTAAAGATAAAAAAGTGGGGTCATTTACTTTGAGACAACAAGTTCTTACAGATTATCCTCCAAAGGAATTAAGGAGTATAATTGATCAAGGTAAAAAGGATATCAAACAAGGTATTGTTGTTAGTATTTCAACTTTTGAAGGAAAAGTTGGAGTTGCAGTCGGTGTAACTAAAGAATTAACTACTAAATATGATGCAGTAACGCTTGTAAAAATAGCTTCTGAAATTCTTGGAGGGAAAGGCGGAGGAGGTAGAAAAGATTTTGCTCAGGCTGGTGGATCAAATAAAAAAGACAGTATTGAAAAAGCCTTTAATGCTCTAAGTGAAAAAATTAGTTAAGTTTTTTTTTAAGATTTGAGTTGATTGCTTCTAAAAATTTATTTGTTGTTAAGAATTTTTGATCTTTACTAATAAGAATTGCTAAATCTTTAGTCATAAATCCACTCTCAACGGTCTCTACACAAACTTTTTCAAGTGTATTTGAAAATTTAATTAATTCCTGATTCCCGTCCAATTGTCCCCTGTGAGACAATCCTCTAGTCCATGCAAAAATAGACGCAATTGGGTTCGTAGAAGTTTCTTTGCCTTGTTGATGTTGTCTATAATGTCTTGTAACTGTTCCATGCGCTGCTTCAGCCTCTGCTATTTTTCCATCTGGAGTTCTCAGCACGCTTGTCATCAATCCAAGTGAACCATATCCTTGTGCAACCGTATCAGATTGAACATCTCCGTCATAATTTTTACAAGCCCAAATATATTTTCCACTCCATTTCATGGCACAAGCAACCATATCATCTATTAGTCTATGCTCGTATGTAATCCCAGTTTTTTCAAACTTATTTTTAAATTCTTTTTGAAAAATTTCTTCAAATATATCTTTAAATCTTCCATCGTATGCTTTTAAAATTGTATTTTTAGTAGAAAAATAAACAGGCCACTTTCTTACTAAACCGTAGTTCATACATGCTCTCGCGAAGTCTTTTATAGAGTCATCCAAGTTGTACATTGATAGTGCTATACCTGAACTTTTGAAATCATAAACTTCATGCTCAATTTTATTTTTTCCATCTTCTGACTCCCATTTAATTGTCATCTTTCCTTTCCCAGGAATTTTAAAATCTGTAGCTCTATATTGATCTCCAAATGCGTGTCTTCCAATTATAACACTATCAGTCCAATGCGGAACGAGTCTAGGAACGTTTTTACATATTATAGGCTCTCTAAAAATTGTTCCGCCGACAATGTTTCTTATAGTTCCGTTTGGAGATCTCCACATTTTTTTTAATTTAAATTCTTTAACTCGAGCTTCATCGGGAGTAATCGTTGCACACTTAACTCCAGCCCCATATTTTTGAATTGCTTTTGCACAATCTATTGTAACCTGATCATTAGTTTTATCTCTGTTTTGCATTCCTAGATCGAAATATTTTAGATCAATATCCAGATATGGTTTGATTAATTTGTCCTTAATAAATGCCCAAATTATACGGGTCATTTCATCGCCATCTAGCTCAACTACTGGATTTTTTACTTTTATTTTAGACATAAAAAAATTTAATTTGATAATTAAGGATTTTTATACATATTACCCTAAGATTATCAAATTATAAGTTATGATGCTTGATAAAATATTTCCAAAGTTACACCAAGAAGGGTATAAATTTTTAGTTATATCTGTAATTCTGACATTGATTCTATGGTCAATATCTGACTTTTTTGCTCTACTGTTTATATTAATAACTATATGGGTTTATTACTTTTTTAGAGATCCAGATAGAGTGATCATAGACGACGAAAACTATTTAGTTAGTCCTGCTGACGGAAGAATTTCCTCAATTCAGGAAATAAACGGACCAGTTGAACTTGGTTTAAATAATAAAAAATTCACTAGAGTAAGTATTTTTATGAATGTTTTTGATTGTCATGTGAATAGGGCTCCATCAAATGGAGATATAGAAGATATTTTTTACAAACCTGGAAAATTTTTAAATGCATCTCTAGATAAAGCAAGTGAGGAGAATGAAAGAAATTATTATAAAATTAAGGAGAGCAAGACTGGAGAAACTATAATTATTGTTCAGATTGCTGGATTAATTGCAAGAAGAATTGTTACACAAGTTGAAAAAATGCAAAAAGTTAATCAAGGACAAAGACTTGGTATGATTAGATTTGGAAGCAGGGTTGATATATACTACAGCCAGAGAAAAACTTTGGTTAAAGTAGGACAAAATGTAATAGCTGGAGAGAGTTTAATAGCGAGTTTATAAATGGAAAAAAAAAAATAAATTTAAAGTCGTGTCTGTAAATAAAACTAGATACATTTTACCTAGCGTATTAACCTTGGTTGGAGTTTGCCTTGGAATTAGTTCAATAAAATTTGCATTAGATGGTAACTTTTCATTTGCAGTTTTATTTTTAATTGTCGCTGCTATTTTAGACGGTTTAGATGGAAGAGTAGCCAGATTAATTAAAGGAACTTCTGATTTCGGAAAAGAATTAGATTCTTTAACAGATTTTGTAAGTTTTGGAATAGCACCAGCATTTATAATATATTTTTGGGAATTAAATAAACTTGGGAAAATTGGTTGGTTAATAGTTCTCTTTTTTTCTGTATGTTGTGTGCTAAGACTTGCAAGATTCAATTTAACAAAATTTGAAAAAAAAGATGAATGGAAAAATAACTTCTTTCAAGGCATTCCTTCTCCAGCAGGAGGTTGCTTAATTCTTTTTCCATTGATGTTTGAATTGTCTAATTTTTCTAATCTAATTAATTTGAGACCAATTACTCCATATTTTATGGTTTTGGTTTCAATTTTATTAATAAGCAAAGTTCCAACTTTTTCATTTAAAAAAATTGCTATTCGTAGAAATATGACAATTTTTCTTTTATTAGGTGTTGGTCTATTCTTTGTTTCGATTATCCAGTTTACTTTTGAAACAATTACTGTTTGTTCCTTAATTTATTTAGTTTTAATTCCAATTGGAATTTTTAACTATAGATCAAAACTAAAAAACGCAAATCAAGTGGAGCTAGAAGAAGATCAACAAGATATTTTGTAGTTTTATTAAATGGACAGCAAAAACTATCAAGATCATTTTTTTAAAAAAGCAAAAACGTCTGGTTATAGATCTAGATCTGCTTTCAAGTTGATTGAACTAAATAAAAAATTTAAATTTCTAAAAAATAATATTAATATTTTGGATGTTGGTTCTTTTCCAGGTGGATGGTGCCAAATAATTAAAGAAAAAACCAGAAATAGTAAAATTTTAGGAATTGATAAAAAAAAAACCGAAGAAATTCATGGAGTAAAATTAGTTACAGGGGACTTCCTAAGTGAAGAAGTAAAGACAATAATAGAAAAATATTTTAACTCTAACATTGACGTAATTTTGTCAGATATGGCCTCTAATACTACTGGAAACAAGAGTTTAGACTGTATAAGGACAAATCAACTTTGTTTAGATATTTTGGACTTTTCCAAAGATAAATTAAGCAAAAAAGGAGTTGTAATTTCAAAACTTTTTATGGGAGAGGAATTTGAAGAAATCAAAACCAAAGCAAAAAAATACTTTAAGAAATTTGATTTTTTTAAGCCAAATTCAAGTAGAGGTGAGTCTAGAGAAACATATATACATTGCTCAGAATTAAGTACATAATAGTATTAAAATTTATGAGTAAAATTAAATATTATTTTTTCATTTTTTTGTTTTTCTTCTCATTCGAGAATCTTGCGATAAGTAAGGGTAATTATTTTACAGAAGGGGAAAAACTCTTTAATGAAAAAAAATTTTCTAAATCAAAATTTAAATTTGAGCAAGACATAGTATTTAATCCCAAAAGTGAAAAATCATATTTATATTTGGCAAAGATATTCATACAAGAAGAAAATGATGATTTACAAGAGCAAAATTTGAAAACGGTATTATTGTTAAACCCAACAAACGAAGAAGCATTGTATCTTTTAACTTTATTAAAAATTAAAAAGTCGGATTATAATGAGTCTAATCGCCTTTTAAAAAATTTTTTAAAAATTTGTAAAGTTCTCTGTGAAAAAGAGACTGAATTAAGTAAGAAATTTAATAGTCTTCAAACACAGTAAAAATAATTGGTTATGCAGCTTAATCATAAGATAAGTAAAATTAAGAAATTAAAATATAAAAGAAAATTAGTTTGTCTCACTGGTTACTCGAAACCGATTGCAAAAATACTCGATAAATATTGCGATTTAATTTTGGTAGGAGACTCTCTTGCCACAGCATTTTACGGAATGAAAAATACAAAAAAGATAAAATTAGAAACTATGATAACACATTTGACTAGTGTAAAAAAAAACGTCAAAAAAAGTTTGGTTGTATTTGATATGCCTTTTAATACTTACAGAAATATTAATGAGGCAAACAAAAATATAAAAAAAGTCTTTAATAAAAAACTATGTGATGCAGTTAAATTAGAAAGTAACGGTAAAAATTTTAATATATTAAAAAATCTAACAAAAAAAGGAATACCTGTTATGGGACATATAGGTTACACACCTCAAAACAAAGGTAAATTTAAACCCCAAGGTATAAACAAAACCGAGGAGAATAAATTAATTCGAGAAGCAATATTAATTGAAAAGGCTGGAGCTTTTTCTATTGTTCTTGAATGCGTAAATTATAAAACTGCAAAAAAAATATCAAAACTAATCAGCATACCAACTGTAGGTATAGGGTCATCAAACGCTTGTGACGGGCAGATACTAGTAGTTGATGATCTAATAGGTCTTAGTGGTTTCTATCCAAAATTTGTAAAAAAATATGCGAATTTAGAAAAAGTCTTAAACAATGCTTTTAAAAAATTTAAAAACGATGTTTTAAGATGTAAATTTCCAACAAGATCAAATACATATTAATCTTTATGGATGAACAATTATCAGAAAAAGGTTTTGTTAATTTTTTAAGAACAAATTCTAAAATTTTTATATATGGTTTAATTACTTTAATTTTAGTAATAGTTGCTTATTCTTGGTTTTCATATAACTCAAATCAACAGAAAGTAAAAATTTCAGAAGATTTTATTAAAGCCAAAATTTTACTGGCCAATGAAAATAAATCTGATGCAAAAGCAATTTTAACAAAAATAGTAGAGGGTAAAAATACTGTTTATTCAAGCTTATCTCTTTTTTTAATAATTGATAAAAAACTGATTAAAGATAAAGAAATAATTCTGAATTATTTCGATCTTGTTATTTCTTCTAGTTCTTATTCAGATGAAGATATAAATCTGTTAAAGCTAAAAAAAGCAATATATATTTCAGATATAAATCAAGAACAAGAAATGCTTGAACTATTAAATCCTATAATAAATTCTAGTTCAGTTTGGAAAATCCAAACATTAAAATTTTTAGGTGATTTTTACTTTTCTTTAGAACAATTTAAAAAGGCAAAGCAACACTATACTCTTCTTCTTAAAGAAGATAATAATAATGCTTCAAAATCAGAAATAGAGAGAAAAATTAACTTTATTGATAATGGATAAAATTAATACTAGTGCATTATTGGTTATTTGCTTAATTTTTTTATTTAACTGTTCGTTTGGATCTTCAAAGGTTTGGAATGATTTATCCAAAGAACTCGAGATAGCTAAGAGCAGAGAGGGTAGTAAAGTAATTTTTTCTTCAGCAAAAAAATTTGATAAAACAATTAAAAACAAATCAACTGTTAGGGCCTCAAAACCTTTAACTAATCAGAACTGGAGTCAACAAAATCTTAATAATGGGAATCACGTTCCTCATTTGAATTACCAAAATAAAAAAAATCTAATTTTAAAAAGTAAAAAACTAGGGAAAAATTCATTCGATCTAATTAGTGAGGATTTCCAACCTATAATTGAAAATGGCGTACTTTTTTTTTACGATCCTTCTGGGAATATTTTAAGCTACTCAATACAAAAAGAAGAGTTAATTTGGAAGTATAATTTTTATAAGAAAAGATTTAAAAATATTCCAAAGGAAATTAGTCTTCACATATCAAAAGAAAATATAATAATTTCTGACAACCTAGGTTTTATTTACAGTCTAAATAAAGAAACAGGAAAAATAAAATGGGCTAAAAGTTATGGAGTTCCATTTAGATCAAATATCAAGGTAGATGATGGAAATATATTTTTAATAAATCAAGATAATAAATTTTATGCTATTGATGAGATCACAGGAGAACAAAAACTTGACTTAGAAACAATTCCTTCATTTCTTAAGTCTAAATCAAAATCAAATATAAGTATGGATGAAAATAGAAAAAATGTTTACTTTATAACTTCTGCAGCAGAAATTTATTCACTTAATTATCAAAATAGAAACATAAACTGGTTTTATAGTTTAACCGGAGGAAACACTGATCAGCAGTCAGATCTATTTTATTCTTCACCTGTTGTTTATTTAGATGATAAAATTTTTGCTAGTACTTTTCTATCTACATTTTGTATGGACTCTACAACAGGCGCATTAAATTGGGACTTTCGATTCTCTACTAAAATTAGTCCTTTAGTTTTGAAAAATAATGTTTATGTGATTTCACAGGAGGGATTTCTTGTAAACTTAGACCGTGAAAAAGGAAAAGTAATTTGGTCACTTAACTTATTTGATAGTTTGAAAAAACTAAATTATGAAAAGACAGGAAATATAAACTCTATTTTATTTTTATCTGGTCAGATATTTGTTGCCACTGAAAAAGGGTATTTTTTGTTTCTTAATCCTGAAAGTGGCGAGATGAAAAACTATACAAAAGTTAGCAAAGGTTTTTTTTCAAAACCTGTAATTTGGAACGAAACTTTATTAATTATTGATAATAAAATGAGAGTTTTACAATTTAATTAAATTTAACTACTAGATCTTCCACTTAGCAGCGACAGCTGCGTGATCTTATCGTCCTTAACTTGATCAACCAATTCCACAGGATAATCTCCGGTAAAATAATGATCTGTAAGTTGCGGATAGCTTTTATTCCTATTTTTTCCACAAATTGCTTTGTATAAACCATCTAAACTTAAAAACTTAAGCGAGTCAGCTTTAATATGTTTACACATCTCTTTCAAATTTTTATCTGATGCGAGCAACTCTTCTTTTGTAGGCATATCTATTCCATAAAAATCAGGAAATTTTATTGGTGGTGAAGATATTCTTACATGAACTTCCTTAGCTCCACCTTCATAAAGCATTTTAACTATTTTAGAACATGTTGTGCCTCTCACAATAGAGTCATCAATAAGAATGATTGATTTGCCTTTAATCGATGATTTATTTGAACTTAACTTAAGCTTTACTCCAAAGCTTCTAATATTTTGCTTCGGTTCAATAAAAGTTCTTCCAACATAATGGTTTCTTATTAGCCCAAGTTCAAATCTAATTTTTTTGAATTGGCTATATCCAATTGCTGCTGGCACACCAGAATCTGGTACAGGAACCACAATGTCACCAGCATCATCACATTCTTTAGCAAGTTCATAGCCAAAATTTTTTCTATATTCATACGCGCATTTTCCTTTTAACAAACTGTCAGGTCGTGAAAAATAAACATACTCAAAAACACAAGGTCTTGAACTCTTTTTTGTAAATGGCTTAATACTTTTTATATTGTTATTTTCAATTATTACTACTTCTCCATTATCTACTTCTCGAATAAATTTTGCTCCAATAATATCAAAAGCACAAGTTTCTGATGCTAATACAAAAGCATCTTTTAATTTGCCTAAAACAAGGGGTCTAATACCAAGAGGGTCACGGGCACCAATTAATTTTTTATTACTCATCATAACCAAAGCATATCCACCCTGAACCTGAAAAAGAGTGTCTATAACTTTGTCTATCATTTTCTCTCTTTTTGATTTTGCTATTAATTGAACTATTGTTTCGGTATCAGATGTTGTTCTAAAAATTGCGCCTTCCTTAACTAATTTTTCTCTTAATCTTAAGGCATTAGTAAAATTTCCATTATGAGCCACACTTATCCCACCTCCATATATATCTGCAAAAAAGGGTTGAATATTTCTTAGAGAGGTTTCTCCTGTAGTAGAGTAACGATTATGTCCTATTGCTGAGTGTCCAGGTAATTTTTTTAAGATTTCTTTGTTAGTAAAATTATCTCCAACTAAGCCATGCCTTTTTTCAGAATGAAAATTTTTTCCATCGAAAGATACGATTCCGCATCCTTCTTGACCTCTATGCTGTAAAGCGTGTAAGCCTAAAGCGGTTATCGTTGATGCATCATTGAAATTATGAATGCCGAAAACACCACATTCTTCTCTTATTATATTTATATTAGATTTAAATTTTTTCAATTTCTTCTTTTGTTTCTTTAATATCATGACTACTTGGAAATTCCTCAATTAATAATCTGCTTCCTTTTTCAACAATTGGAAAAGAAAATGACTTATTCAATGACATATCCCATTTTTCGTAAGAATAAAACCAATTTACTATTGAAAATATACATACTATAAAAATATAACCTTTAAAGATACCAAAGAAAAAACCAAAAGTTTTATCCACAGAACCAACACCAGTGTAGGAAAAAAGTTTTCCTAATGATCTTCCTAAAAGAATCAGTGTGAAAAGAGACAATATATAAATAAATATACCTAATCCTAAACCGGTTACATACTGGTTATTTATATAATCAGATACGTAAGGCTCAAGTTTAGGCACTAAAATTATTGTTAAAATAAGGGCCAATATCCATTTTAAAAAAGACATCAAACTTAAGAAAAATCCTTTGGCAAAACACTGAATTGAGAAGTAAATAATAAAAATCAAAAAAACTATGTCAAACAAAACTATATTTTCTCTTATAAAAGAAATGAAGTTTTCAAGCATTTGTAAAAGGCTTAAAAGTTAGTATTAATTTTGGTAACAAGGTAAGAACAGAGATCATTGCCAGCAACATTGCTATCCCTGTGAAAACACCAAAATAAATTGTGGGTATGAAATTAGAAAGGACTAATATTGAAAAACCAAAAACTATGGTTATTGAAGTATTAAGAATTGCAATACCCACTGTGTTATGACATTTTTCAAGAGTGAGATTATAATCACCATTTTTTTTAAATTCTTCTTTAAATCTATATATATAATGTATGCTATTATCTACAGCTATACCAATTGTAATAGCAGCTATTGTTATTGTCATCATGTCAAGAGGTATGCCTAAAAGGCCAATAATTCCTAATATGAGGAAAGCAGCCATAAAATTAGGAACAACACCAATAAGTGATAAAGTTACGTTTCTAAAGAGTATAAAAAACATAAAAGTTATTCCTGCCATGACAACTCCCAGTGTTAATATTTGAGATTTAAATAAGCTTTGTAAAAGATTGTTAAATAGTATTAGAACTCCAGCTAATTTGAATTCTTCACGTTTCAACCCTAGTTCATTTTCTAAATCATAATTAATTTTTTTAATAAGTTCATTTCTCCTTAAATCTTTTTTGGAGTCTAAAATCCTAAGCCCAATTCGTGCTTCATTATTTTCTATTGAAATATATGGATCAATTATTTCTTTTTTTATCGATCCTGGTATTTTTGTGTATAAAACTCCCATTTCCAGACCTTCTAATTTTTCCACTCCACTCAGATCCTCTGCAACTCTAACCATTGATGCAAAAGATATAACTTTTCCAACAGAGTCCAGTTTATCCAAGTAATCATGAACTTCAGTAATTCTGTCTATTTTATCTCTAGTAAACCAATATTTAGCATCATCTTCATCTTCCTCACCCCAATCATCATCTGTTTCATTATCTTTTTCTTTCTTCGGGAACTTTACTATTACGTCAAGCGGAGTTGTTCCTCCAAGTTCTTCATCTATTAACTTCATGCCTTTGTAAATTTCAGTTTCTTTATCAAAGTAGTTTATAAAACTGTTTTCTACTTCTAGCTTGGTTATTCCCACAATACTAACAATAATAATGACTATTGCAGATGTAAAAATTGTTTTGGTATTATTTTGTGACACTCTACTTAGAAAAGAAGTAATCTTTGATTTTTTTTGGTCTTTATAATTTACAGTTTCTTTACCCATGATATTTAAAACTGACGGAAGCAAAGTGAAAGTCACAGACATCGAAACCAACAAACCTACTGTCATCATCAAACCAAAATCTATAATAGGTTTGATGTCACTAAATATTAACGACAAGAAAGCACATATAGTTGTAAGCACAGTGTAAAGTATTGGAAGAAACATTTTTTTAGATGTCCATAGAAGTGCTTCACTATTAGAAACGTCTGCGTTCTCTTTTCTAAATTGTAAATACCTAACACTCATATGAATATTCATGGCCATTGTTAAAATTAGCATTAGAGCAATAAAATTGGATGATATAACTGTAACTTTCCAACCAACTAAACCTAGAAAACCGACCATAATTAAAACAGAAAAGAAGCAACTCAGCAGAGGTATAAAAACCCATAGAAGATTTCTAAACACGAACCACAGAGTAAAAACAATAAATAGAAATACACCGGCTCCAAATACAACTATGTCGCTTTTAATAAAGGTCATCATATCATCCGCTATCATCGGGATACCACCGAGATGAATTATAGGATATATTTGAGATGAATTTCTTTTAACCTCTCCTGGCGCAGGATGATCTTGTATGATTTTTCTTATTTCATTTATATTTTGATGGTTTTTCTTATTATAAGACTTCTTATATCTATCATACTCTCTTAAAAAACTTTTATAAGAATCTTTTTCTTTTGATGTAAGCTGCTCTTTTACTTTTCTATTAAGATAATCATCTTTAGTTTTTATAAGTTCGGCTAGTTTTTTGTCTGGTTTTATATAAACAACTATTCCGCTAGTCTTACCATCTTCGCTAATTACATAATTTTTATATATCGGGCTATTAATAATTTCTTGAAAACCTCTTTGTAAATCAACATCTTCACTAGATAAAGTTTTAAAATTTTTTATTCTTTCTGGCAAGGGATCATCATTATTTTTTAATAAAGGAACATCAAGAATCGTAATCACACTATCAACCCAGTTAAGATTTGCTAAAGAGTTTTTTAATAATTGGAGATTTTTAATAGTATTTTCTGATTTGAAATCATATCCTTGATTAGGTGAATGAGTATAAGTTAAAACTAAAAAATCTTTTGAACCGTATTTACTATTTACTTCCCTTAAATATTTTAAATCTGGATCATTTTCTAAAAGCAAAGTATCTGATGAGGCATCGAGTTGAAAATTTTTTGCAAAATAACCAAAACTTAACAATACAACAATTAGAGTAAGTAAAGTTAGTCTAGGATATTTAATTATCGAATTTTTATATAAATTAGAAAAAGTCACTATTATGAGATATAACTTAAAAACAAAGAATTTAAAATTAGAAATTTTTTCTATGTTTTTGGAGCATCCTTAAATTTAGTGTAAATTTTCTCAAATTCTACTTTAACATTTCCTGTAGGACCATGTCTTTGTTTTCCAATCATTATATCGGCCAAACCCAAGATTTCATTCATTTTAGATTGCCACTCGGCATGTTCTACGGTTCCTAATCTTGGCTCTTTTCTTTCCTCATAATATTCTTCTCTGTACACGAACATTACAACATCAGCATCTTGTTCAATTGAGCCTGATTCTCTTAGATCAGAAAGTTGGGGTTTTTTATCATCCCTTTGTTCTGTGGCACGGGAAAGTTGCGAGAGGGCAACAACCGGAACACCTAATTCCTTGGCAAGAGCTTTCAATCCTTGAGTAATTTCAGATATTTCTTGAACTCT
>MDTB01234350.1_pt1 | contig 12930 bp, 10 predicted proteins | sample 811161 | NCBI WGS metagenome assembly MDTB01 (sample SAMN05326650, study PRJNA326480) | marine metagenome | isolation source: seawater | place: Mediterranean Sea | collected 2009 | reverse complement strand
ATAACTCTAGTTGTACAAATTGATCCAGGACCTATTCCAACTTTTACTGCGTCTGCACCAATATCAACAAGATACTTTGCTGCAGAGGCAGTAGCAATATTGCCAACGACTATATCTAAATCTTTGAAATGATTTTTCACTTTTAAAACCACTTCCCCTACTCCCTTACTGTGACCATGTGCAGTATCTACAACAATCGCGTCTACACTTGCCTTATGAAGGGCTTCTACACGATCAATTACATCTGACGTAATACCTACTGCTGCAGCCACTCTAAGGCGTCCATATTGGTCTTTATTCGCATTTGGTTTGGTTGAATGTTTTGTAATGTCACGAAATGTAATCAGACCAACTAAAGTATTGTCTTTAGAAACTACAGGTAACTTTTCAATCTTGTGTCTTTGCAAGATTTGCTCAGCATCTTTTAGTGATGTTCCTTCGTCTACTGTAATTAAATTTGAACTTGTCATGACTTCTTTTATAGGACGCTTATTGTTTTTTTCAAAACGTAAATCTCGATTTGTAACAATCCCAATAAGCTTATTATTGGAGTCTATAATTGGTATACCTCCAATCTTATATTGATGCATATTAGAATTTGCATCCGAAACAAGAGCTGTCTCAGGTAGAGTGACCGGATCTATAATCATTCCAGATTCTGAGCGTTTAACAGCACGAACTTTAGCCGCTTGCTCTTTAATTGTCATATTTTTATGTAATACTCCTATTCCACCTTCACGAGCCATTGCAATTGCCATTTTACTCTCTGTAACAGTATCCATTGCAGCAGATATAATTGGAATGTTTAACGGAATATTTTTACTGAAACGTGATTTTAGAGAAACATCTCTGGGTAATGTTTCAGAATAGTCAGGAACAAGAAGAACATCATCGTACGTCAAACCTTGTCCTAAAAATTTATCGGAAGTCATAAGCAACTAATTTATAATTAATTGCATGCAAATATACAGAATTTTAAAGCCCAAATCTATCATAAATAAAAAAGAAGCTTAAATTTTATTAATAAAATCAGTAATTAAGCTAATTTATATTTAATCTAAGCCAATTACTTATTAGCTTTACTTTAATAATTTAATTATGATTAGAAAAAGTTCATCCTATTTAAATAGTGAAATTCTTCAAAATAATTCTACCTATTCAAGGCATTTTAAATCTGCACATTTAGGCAATATATGCAATGAGCATAGTTATAAAAAAAATCTCACCATAGATTCAACTTGCTCGAATTATTCATTTAATAAAACTATCAATTACCCCAATCTTAGTTTCTTTTCTCAGGAAATGCTTTATTTCTCTTGGAATACTAATTCGATATTAAGCCATTAAGTCTAAATAGATATTAAACTTTTTGGTGGCTGGCACTTTATTTATGGTGCCAGTTTTTTTGTGTAAAACTTTATTTATAATTAATCTAAATAAATTTTGTTTGTATTAATCCTCTATTTATATTTGTGTATCTATTTAGACTTAATCTTAATAAAATTAATCATTAAAAAAATGTATTTTACACTTATAATGCTTATAGCAATAGGTTGTACAGAAACTGAAACAATAACTGAAATTGTAGAAGTTGAAAAAATTGTAACTGAAACAGTTACAGAAACAGAAACAGTCACTCAAAATGTTAATGTTTATGTATTACCTGAAGAGTATTCATTTACCAGAGGTGGAGTATCAACAGTATACTACACTGGTCAAACAGCAAGAGCTGGTATGGCTACTGAGCTAAAATCAGCAATGAATGATACTTCTTTTACTGAAGATAAAATTGACACTATGTTTGCCTCAGGAACTGGATTTTCGGACGCTAGTCTTGACGCCAGTGGTAAAAATGTTAGAGGAAAAACAGCTGCTTCACCTGTTGCATCTGCTACAGTTAAACCTTTATTTGATGGCTGGATTGAAGACTTTACAACAGTAGTTGCACCTGCAGTAATAGCCGAAACAACAGCAGCATCAGGCGTTGCAGGAACTTACACAGAAGCAGATGGATCAAGAACAGTTAAATTAACCGCTAAGGGTTTTGAATTAAATCAAGTTTTTTCCAAAGGACTAATTGGTGCCCTTCAAGTAGATCAAATAATCAATAACTATTTATCATTTACAAAGCTTGATGGTGCAAGAGAAGATAATGATGCTGGGATTTACGGATATAAAAATGATCAAGCAGAAAATTACATTACCAAAATGGAACATTATTGGGATGAAGGCTTTGGTTATTTATATGGTTTAGACAGTCAGTTTAAATCCGGATTGGGAGACGCTGCAACAGGAAGAGACACAGCCAACTTAAACTATTACCTAAATAAAATTAACTCCCAATCTAACGAAGAAGGCATCAGTGATAAAATTTACAAAGCTTTTATCGCAGGTAGAGCAGCCATTGTAAATAAAGATTACATTGAGCGCGATATACAAGCAGGAATAATTTCTGCAGAAATATCAAAAGTTGTTGGCTATAAAGCGCAGTCCTATTTAGTTGATGGTGCAGAGGATATTACTAATGGAGATATTGCAGATGCTATGCATGCTCTATCTGAGGCTTACGGCTTCATATTAGGTCTTCAATTTACAAAAGACTCATCAGGCAATCCTTATATGACTAACGAAGAAGTAAATGGTCTACTTACTAGACTGTCTGCTGGAGATGGAGGGTTCTGGGAGAGAACAGCTGAAGAGTTAACAGCAATGGCTGCTGAAGTTGCAACAGCTACTGGATTAACATTACCTTAAAAGAGCTATAACCATAAACCAATAGAATTGTTAATAATTGAAGTTTAAATTTAAATGCTCTAAAGATGCAAGTGTTTTTTTCCAAAAAACACTTGCTCTTTTTTATTATGAAAAAATATATATTACTATTTCCGGCTTTATTAATTCTACTTCTAAATCATTGCACCAATGATCTAGAAGAAATTCATGTAACTGACATTACTACACCCTCTAATGAAGTAACTCAATCAAACAATAACTCTAGTAGTAGTAGTAGTTCTCAAAATACGACTTCAGATGAATCTTTTGATCACCAAAAGATGTTAACTAATTGGGCTGATAATATAATTATACCCTCAATAGCCAGTTTTAAAAATTCACTTACACAGCTTCAAGAAGTTGCAAATATATTTGTAAATGATCCTACTCCAGATAATATGTCAAGTTTAAAAGAAACTTGGTTTAGTAGTTATTTAAAATGGCAATATGTTGAAATGTTTGATATCGGGATTGCTGAAGAAATTTATTTAAAAAACAGGTTAAATCTTTATCCTGCAAATATCGAAAAAATTCAAAATAATATTTTATCAAAAAATTATGATTTAGACCAATCTAATAACTTCTCATCCCAGGGGTTTTCAGCTATAGATTACCTTTTATTTGGTATTCAAGAAAATGAAAATTCTGTTATAGAACAATATTCTAATGAGAGTCTTAATTATGGAACATATCTAATCGATATTATTAATAAAATGATATCACTAACTGATACGGTAAATAACCATTGGGAAGGTCAATTTCGAGACACATTTATAATTTCTACAGATAATACAGCCACATCGAGTATTAATATTGTTGTAAATGACTTTGTATATTATTTTGAAAAAGGATATCGTGCTAATAAATTTGGAATACCGGCAGGGGTGTTCTCTGGAGATCCACTTCCGGACAGAATTGAGGCATACTACGGTGAAAATTATTCAAAATTACTATCTCTTGAAGCTGGTATTGCTATAGAGCAGTTTTTTAACGGTAAGTCATATGATGACCCAACTATTATTGGATTAAGTTTAAAGCAATATTTAGATTATGTTGAATCAGATGTAGATGATAAATTAAGCGATCGAATAAATGATCAGTTAAATACTGCAAATGATAAAATTTCATCCCTAAACAATAACTTTAAATCACAAATCCAAGAAGACAACAATCAGATGCTGTCAACATATGATGCAATTCAAAAAACTGTTGTTATGCTAAAAGTCGATATGTTACAAAAACTTAATATTAGCGTAGATTATGCTGATGCTGATGGTGACTAATTTTTTTGTTTATTATTAAAAGTTAAATGCTCAAATCATATTTTAAGGAGGCAACACACCATCCAGCACCGCTAGCTGTTTTTCGTGTTCTTTTTGGTTTATTGATGCTCTATGCTTTAATTCGATTTTGGTGTAATGGCTGGATTGAAACTCTATACATAAACCCTCAATTTCATTTCAAATACTTTGGCTTTTCTTGGGTTAATGACTTGGGTGTTTTAAATTATTTACTTTATTTGGTTTGTATTATTTCAAGTATTGGAATTATACTTGGTTATCGCTTTCGCCTTTCTATAATTACTTTCTTTTTAATTTTTACTTACACCGAATTAATAGACAAAACAACCTATTTGAATCATTATTATTTCACAAGTTGTATTTCCTTTTTATTATGTTTTCTGCCAGCAGCAAGTTATTTCTCCATTGATTCCCAAAGAAATAAAGAAATTACTAAAATTCCAGCCTGGAACATTGACGCTTTGAAATTTTTTTTATGTATTGTATATTTTTATGCTGGAATTGCAAAAATAAACTCTGACTGGCTATTAGATGCTCAACCACTGTCTATTTGGCTTACCTCCAAATACGATATTCCTTTTATAGGAGATCTTTTACAATTTAAATTTGTGCATTATGCGGCAAGTTGGTTAGGAATGCTTTATGATGTATTTATACCATTTTTTTTACTATCAAAAAAAACTAGAAAAATTGCTTTTTTACTTGTTGTTCTTTTCCATTTAATGACAAAAATCTTTTTCCCAGCTATTGGAATGTTTCCTTACATCATGATTTTTTGTGCATTGATATTCTTTGATGAATCAATTCACCAGAAATGGATTTTACATTTTAAAGAACTTGTGAGAAATCTTAAGATAAGATTTAATATAAATCATAATATAAAAACTAATCCAACAAATCTTAGATATACTCCGCATAAGCTCATACTTCCTCTTTTCATTTGTTTTTTTGTTTTTCAACTTATTTTACCATTTAGATATTTTGCTTATCCAGGAGAGTTATTTTGGAATGAACAAGGATATCGTTTTTCGTGGAGAGTGATGCTTATGGAGAAAAAAGGTTATACAACTTTTAAAATTAAAGACAGCGTTTCAAAGAAATCATTTTACGTTGATAATTCTGATTTTTTAACTCCATTCCAGGAAAAACAAATGAGCTTTCAGCCAGATTTTATATTAGAATATGCTCATTATTTGGCCGAGCATTTTGAAAAACAAGGACATACAAATGTTCAAGTATTCGCGGACAGTTTTGTTGCTTTGAATGGCCGTCCAAGTCAAAGATTTATCGATCCAGATATTGATCTTTATAAAGAAGTTGAGTCATTTAAACATAAAAAATGGGTTATCCCTTTCACAGATGAGATATACGGTTTATAGTTTAATGTTTTTCATTATTATTTTTAAAAGCTATGCTCAATTTAGTGTTGAATGTGTTGTGGAACTTGAAGAAAAGAATGATTTAAAAGCTGTCATCAAAATTTACAATAAAGATGAAGGTTTTATAGATGAAGCATTAGAAGGGGAATTTTTTTTAATTGAAAGTGAAAAATCAATAGCTACATTTATTTTTATTGCAAATGATTATTCACTTATTGAAAAAGAAATTGATTTTAATGATGTTAATAATTTAAAAGTAGTTATTCCAAGACGTGTAGAAAAATTGAATGAAATTGTTCTAAATGCAAAAAAGAAAGACGTTTTCGCCTTAAAAAGAATGAAGGACTTCGAAAAAACAGCTATCTATGCCGGAAAAAAAACTGAAGTCATTCTTGTAGGACAATCAATGGCTAATCTCGCATCAAATAATGCTCGACAGATATTTAATCAAATTCCAGGTCTCAATATTTATCAGAATGATGATGCTGGTCTTCAATTGCATATTGGTGGTAGAGGACTAGATCCTAATAGAACTTCTAATTTTAATACACGTCAAAATAGCTACGATATTAGCGCAGATGTCTTAGGTTATCCTGAAAGTTACTACACACCACCAGCTGAAGCCATAGAAGAAATTCAGATAATTCGAGGAGCTGCTTCCCTTCAATATGGTACTCAATTTGGAGGATTATTAAATTTCAAACTTAAAGAATCAACAACTCAAAAACCAATTAGTCTTTTACTAAGAAATTCTATTGGTTCGAACAGCCTTTATACAAATTTTACTCAAGTTAGTGGTAAGCTTGGAAAATGGAGATATACTAGTTTTTTTAATTTAAAAAATGGAAATGGATTTAGGCCCAACTCAAAGTTTAATTCTTCTAATGTCTTTTTTAAATTGAGTCATGATATTTCAAAGGACACTCAAGTTAATGCTGAAATAACGTATCTCGATTATTTAGCACAACAGGCTGGAGGTCTATCAGATAATCTTTTTCAGGAAAACCCCTATCAGAGTAATAGAGAAAGAAATTGGTTTGGTCTATACTGGTTCCTGTACAATTTTAAACTTGAACATGAGCTATCAAAAAAATCAAATTTGAGTTTGAATATATTTGGCTTAAATGCTCAACGAAATGCGATAGGATTTCGATCAAATAGAGTGAGTCAAATAGATCCCAATCAAGAAAGGGACCTGATAAAAGGTGATTTTAATAATTATGGTTTAGAATTAAGATGGCTACAAAAATATAAGATAAGAAATAAGGAATCTGTTTTTCTTTTAGGGGGTAAATATTATAGAGCTAGAAACACCTCAATTCAAGGGCCAGGATCAGCCCAATCAGATGCAGATTTTTCATTCTACAAAGAACAATATCCAACTTACAGTCAACAGTCTAACTATATATACCCGAATGAAAACTTTGCACTATTTGCAGAAAATATTTTTTATTTTAATGATGATTTCTCAATAACACCTGGTTTACGTTATGAAAATATTATCACCTCAACTGAAGGGAGTTATCAGAAAATTAATACCGATGCTGCTGGAAATATCATTTTTAATCAAACCCTAAATTCAGAAGAGTCACGCCAAAGATCCTTTATATTGCTGGGTGTTGGGTTAAGTTATAAATTATCTCCATTGTTTGAAATATATGGAAATGGTTCTCAAAACTATCGTTCAGTTACATTTGCGGATATAAGTATTATTAATCCTGCTTTTGCTATAAATCCAAATATAACTGACGAAAAGGGATATACTATCGATTTAGGAATCAGAGGGAAAATAGATAAAATAGTTTCACTTGACATTAATTTATTCCACATATCATATCAGGATCGAATTGGCTTTATACAAAAAGTTTTTTCAGACGGCAGTGTGAAAAGTGAACGAGGAAATTTAGGAAACGCAGATCTAAATGGTTTAGAGTCATTGATAGATTTTAATCTTTCAGAGTTACTGAATTTTGATACTACAATTTATTCATTAAAAAGCTTTTTTAATTACTCCTTTATCAAATCAAAATATACTGAATCTACTACTCCAGGAATCGTTGGTAAAAATGTTGAATTTGTTCCAGAAAATAATTTTAAAACAGGCCTTCAATTTGGATATAAAAATTTAGCAGCAAATGTTCAATATAGTTTTGTTTCTGACCAATTTACAGATTCCTCAAATGCAATTGAAGGAAATTTGAGTGGGTTTATTGGTCTTATACCTAGTTACAGTTTATTAGATTTTTCTGGATCTTATTCACTAAATAATATTAAAATAGAATTTGGAATAAATAACTTATTAAATGAAGCTTATTTCACTCGAAGAGCCACAGGATATCCTGGTCCAGGTATTATACCCTCACCAAACAGAAATATATATATAAGTACACAAATTAAATTTTAAATAAATATGTTTAATCAGTTATTTATTATGGTAGATCAATTTTTTTTTGAAAGTAAAAATAAAATTGATCAAAACTTGATACTTTTGAATTGATGAAAATTTTATTAAATATTCTTTTAATCACATTGTTTTTAGGGTATTCGAAAAATGATGAAATGATTTCTTTGAAATGTATGGTTGAAATTACTGACTATCGTGGTGAAGGTGCATACTTTTCAATTTCAATAATAGATGACAAAGATCAATATTTAAAAACAGTATATGTTTTAGGTACTGATAAAACTTGGTTCTCAGAAATGAAGTCTTTCTGGAAACATCTTAAAATAAATAATTTATATCTGGATGACGAATTTTATCCATTGATTGAAGGTATATCTGGTCCAACAATATCTGGAGGCGAAACAAGAATTTTACAACTTAAAATTCCTAAATTACATTATAATAAAACCAATCGTCTTCGCTTTGAAACAGCTGTTGAAGATAAAGGTTATTATACTGACGATATTAATGTTGAATTAAATAAGGAAAGTTTAAGTAAGTCATATCAAGGAAATGGTTTCATTCGAAATATTAAATTCATACTTCCAGTGAAATGATAAAAGGAATATGGAGAAGCACTCACTTTTTATTAGCTGTAAGTGTTTCATTTTTTTTAATTATTGCATCAGTTACTGGCACCTTCTTAGGAATTGAGGCAATTGTAGATCAGTCTCAAAAAGAGGCTATTTCTGATCTTGATAAAATTAGTCTTAAAACGACCATGGATTCTCTTCAAAATAATTTTTTAGAAGTCTATGAGATATCCGTAACTGAAAAAAATCAAGTCTTAGTTCAAGGAATTACCTCCAAGGGATTTGAAACAGTATATGTCAATCCAAATACAGGAAAAAAATTAGATATAGTAAAACCAAAAACTAGATTATCTAACTTCATGAAGAACTTGCATCGTTCTTTATTTTTGAAAAAGACAGGGCGAATTCTAATGGGTTTTATTTCGTTTTTAACAGCACTCCTTGTAATTACTGGATTTTTATTACTATTAAATAGAATTGGAGGTTTTAATAAACTATTTAGACCTTTAAAAGAAAAACAGTTTTTTAGAAAGTCTCATATTGAGCTTGGTAGATTGTTCGTTATTCCAATTTTTTTTATTTCCATCAGTGGTTTTTATCTGACAACAGAAAGACTCGATATATTTAATTCAAACAAATCAACTCATTATGATTACAAGGCAGGTGAAAAGTATGTTGATTTAGATAAGTTTTATCTTAACAAAGTCAAAAATGTCATATATCCATTTTCGTCTTCAGAAAATGATACATATAAGATTCAATTATCCAATCGCACTATAACTTTCCAACAGGGAGATAACAGCTTATTATCTGAAGATATTTATTCTACTCCTTTTTTAATTCGAGCTTGGGCATATTGGATTCATACTGGAGAAAGCAACATACTTATTGCTGTTTTACTTACACTTACTTCATTAACTTTAATTTTCTTTATTATTTCAGGTCTTTTCATTTCATCAAAAACTAGCTGGGCTTTATTTAAATTTTCTAATATTGATTTTAATGAAGCTAAAATTATTATACTATACGGCTCAGAGACAGGCAATACCTTTCAGTTCGCAAAAAAACTATTAAAAAAACTAAAACAAGATGGAATTAAAGCTACTATTTGTAGTTTAAATAAGTATAAATTTTTTCCTAAAGCACAAGTATTTATATTCATGACGTCAACCTATGGTGAAGGAGATGCTCCCTCTAATGCCGACCAATTTGTATATAAATTTAAAAAATACAAACAATTAAAAACTATAGAATATACTGTACTGGGGTTTGGCTCTAAAAGCTATCCTAAATTTTGCAGATTCGCTGAAGATATTAATTCACTTTTAAGTCAAGAAGACAATTATTCTGAATTATATCCATTTTTCAAAATAAATAATCAAGATGCTAATGAATATTTAAGTTGGGAAAAAAAAATGATTAGTCGATTCAATTAGGATAAATTAAAAAAATCGAAATAATTAATAAAAGAGCTGCCTGAGTTTTATTCCAAAAAGACTTTTTCTGGTAAAATTCAAAATTTTTACCTAATCGGTCAATAGTAATACTTATTAAAAAAAATATAGTTAAAGCTTGAATAAAAAAGATAATACCTAGAATTAAAAATTGAATTTTATATGACAAAACCTCCGAAAAAAGAAATCCTGGGAAAAAACTAATAAAAAAAAGAGTCACTTTTGGGTTGCTTAGGTTCATTATAAAACCAGTAAAAAAAATGTTTTCTGAAATTTCTTTTTTTAGAGAAATATCTTTGTCTAAATAACTAGTTTTTAAAAGATGATAAGCTAAAAAAAGCAAGTAAGAGGCACCTAATAATTCAATAATTCGAATTGCTTGAGGAAGAGTTTTTAAAATACTCCCTAGTCCTAAAACAACAACTAGTGTATGAATAATTAATCCAGAACAAAGACCAAAACTAAAAAGAACACCTTTTCTCCAACCTTTCGCTAAACTAGTACTAATAACATACATTATATCTGGCCCTGGAAAAAGAGTTAAACTAACTGATGTAACAATAAATAGGAAAATTGTGTTTTGCTCCATAAAAGGCGAATTTATCAATATATTTGTACTTTAATATAATGCATTTGATGATGATTGAAAGACTTGAGAAAGAACTCCATCCACTTAGGGTGCAACTCAAACAACACCCAGTATATAAATCTATACATTCAATTAAAGATATCCAATTCTTTATGGAAAACCACGTGTTTGCTGTATGGGATTTTATGTCTTTGCTTAAACAACTACAAAATCTATTGAGTTGTAATAAGATTCCTTGGCGCCCCTCTGGTTATCCAAAAGCATCAAGACTTATAAATGAAATTGTTTGGGGGGAAGAGTCAGACTTAGACAGAAATGGTGTCCCGATGAGTCATTTTGAAATGTATCTTCAGGCGATGAGATCCCTAGGCGCAACGTCAAAAAAAATTGATGAGCTTATTGTTGACGTTAATGCTGGAGAGAGTATGGAAAACATTTTAAGTAAAGCCAACTATCCTTCACACATTAAAAACTTTTTAGATTTTACTTTTCATGTCGTATACTCTAATAAACCCCATATAATTGCTGCTGTTTTTACCTTTGGAAGGGAAGATTTAATACCTGATATGTTTATTGAAATTATTAAAAACTTGAAGATGTCTAAGGAAGAAGATCTTGCTGATCTAATCTATTATTTTGAACGCCATATAGAGGTAGATTCAGGAGAGCACGGACCAATGGCAATAGAAATGATAAAACAACTTTGTGGTGAGGATTCTAAAAAATGGGATGAAGCTTTAAATTATTCAAAACAAGCTTTAGAATTAAGAATAAAGTTATGGGATGGAATATTAATTTATTTAGAAAATAAAAAATCATTAATTCCTGTAGAATAAATTACCATGATGCGGGTAATAATCTTGATATTTCTTCTACTTAATAAAACCACTTATTCACAAGAAAATAAAGTCTCAAAATATGCTAATACAATAACAGCAAAAGAACTAATGGATAACCTGTATGTTTATTCATCAGACTATTTTCAGGGAAGGGAAACTGGAACCTTAGGCCAAAAAAGAGCTATTGATTTTCTGCAAAATTTTTATACCACATCGGGTATTGTGTCTGCTGACGGGACTCAAAATTATTTGCAACCAATGACATTGTTTATAAAAGGAAAAAAAGTTGAAACTGAAAACCTAGCCTCAATAATAAAAGGATCTGAATATCCCGATGAATATATAATAATTACTGCGCATCTCGACCATATTGGAATTGATAAAAATGGTGATATAAATAATGGTGCTGATGATGACGGAACTGGGAATGTTGCATTGCTAGAAATGGCTGAAGCTTTTAAGCAGGCAGAAAAGGAAGGATTCGGACCAAAAAGAAGTTTAGTATTCCTACATGTTACTGGTGAGGAAAAAGGACTTTTAGGATCAAAATACTATACTGAAAACCCACTATACCCAATTAAAAATACCGTTGCCAATTTAAATATAGATATGATTGGCCGAGTTAATCCCAAAAGAGAAACAGAAGATCCTAACTATATATATTTAATAGGGTCTGACAAGTTAAGTCAGGAACTTCATGACATTTCAGAAGCTGTAAATGATAAATACATTCAATTAGAATTAGATTATACTTATAATGATGAAAGAGACCCAAATCGATTTTACTATCGAAGTGATCATTATAATTTTGCTAAAAAAAATATCCCTGTTATTTTTTACTTTAATGGAACTCATGAAGACTATCACAAACCAACTGATACAGCTGATAAAATAAATTATCCTGTTTTAGAAAAAAGAATAAAGTTGATTTTTTATACTGCCTGGGAATTGGCAAACAGGGAAAATAGAATTCAACTAAAATAAATCATGAATTCAATTTCTTTTAAAGCAGTAATCTTAATTGCTGTAGTTTTATTTTCAAACCTCGCTTTTTCTCAAGTAAAAGATGTTGAAGCTTTAGATAGTATCAAAGTAAGACATATAAACCTCGGTATTAAACTTGGTATTCCAAATCTAATTGGTGGTTCTGCAGAGATTGTTTTACCAGTATTAGGAAATAGAATTGCCCCCTATTTCGATTACAGTGGATTTTCGTTAGATACAGACGAAACAGCTACCAGTTTTTCGTATCTGGAATATGGTGCAAACCTATATTTTAATCAAAAAGGAAACGGATTTTTTATATCCTTAGGACAAGGAAAGTTTAATACTGATCTTGCCTTTAATGCCTTAGATTTTGGTAATTTACTTATACTATCCGAGCCAATCAATACAGATTTTAACTTCAACACTACTAATATTAAGTTGGGAATAAAATCTGGAGGTACTTTCTATTTCAGGTTTGAATTAGGGTTTGGTATAGCAGATATCCCTGACTCAGTAAACTTTATTGCAACTTATGATGGAATTACAAAGAGTTTTTCAGAGGAGTTGCCACCTATTCCAGGAATTAGTACTAGTGGTATTTTAATTGGAAATATTAGTTTTGGTTTTTCATTT
>MDTB01199245.1_pt1 | contig 12931 bp, 10 predicted proteins | sample 811161 | NCBI WGS metagenome assembly MDTB01 (sample SAMN05326650, study PRJNA326480) | marine metagenome | isolation source: seawater | place: Mediterranean Sea | collected 2009 | reverse complement strand
GCGATTTTACAGAGAGCTTAGAGTGGATCGAATTTGGGAAGGCACCTCAGAAGTCCAGCGTCTCATCATTGCCGGAGGCCTACTAAAAAAAGGTCTGAAGGACCTCTAAAAAGAGTCACGACAGTTGAAAAATAAGCCAGCCATTCTCGATTGGGTATTTATCATTGGACTTTCAGCTGTATGGAGCAGCGCATTTGTCTTTATTAAACAAACTGCCCCGATCTTTGGAGCGGTTGGCTTGGTCTTCATGCGACTATTCATTTCGGCAGTTATTCTTGGACTGCTATTTATAAGGCCAAAGCATATTAAAATCATTCGTGAAAACATCGTTCCTATTTTTATAATTGGCGCTACAAATGTAACCATACCTTTTATGTTTTTTGCCCTATCCGCCTATTACATCAATGCGGGATCGATGGCGGTTGTGAATGGCAGTACACCCCTGTTTGCCTTTCTGTTTTCAATTCTATTGCTGGGATTCACATTCAAATGGATTCAGTTTTTTGGAATTTTAATGGGCATTGTTGGTCTGGTTATTTTTGTCGGAGTTGACACTTTAGATTTTCATCCAATGGCAAATCTCTCTGCGGTCATGGGTGCAATGATGTATGGCCTCTCAATGGTTTACATCTTTAAATTAAATTTTAAAGACACCAAACTCATGGCAGCCGCGAGCATGGTTGCTGCAACTGTTTGGATAGCTCCTTTGTTGATATTTTTCCCAATCCCATGGAATATTGTTACGACTGAATCGATGCTCAGCGTTCTTTATTTAGCAACTTTTTGCACTGGACTGGCTTATATCCCCTACTTCATTCTGATCAGAAACGTGGGTCCGGTAAGCACATCCATTATTGCGATGCTCGTCCCGGTCTTTGGAATGCTGTGGGCTTATGTTTTGCTTGAAGAAAAGATAACATTATTGATGTCCATCGGATGCTTGTTTATTGTTATAGGTATCTTGATGACCAATGTAATTGGAAACGAAAGCAAAAATAAATCTACTTAACTCTATTCGATTATGAAATTAAAACTAATCAAGGCTTTGCTGCCCTTGCTCTTTCTTACCCAGATAACACTGGCTGAGGAAGTTATTAATTTCTACAACTGGGCAGATTACATTGGCGAATCAACGATCAGAGATTTTGAAGAAGAGTATGGAATAAAAGTTAACTACGACGAATATGATTCTTCCGAAATTGTTGAAGCAAAACTATTGGCAGGAAACTCTGGATACGACTTGGTTGTTCACTCAAGCATGTATTCAAAAAGATTGATGCCGCTGAAAATATTCCACGAAATTGATCCCGCAAAACTTTCAAACTATGAACGTCTAGACCCGATGCTGATGGAGATGCTTGACGAGATTGATTCCGGAAATAAAATCATGATTCCTTACAGCTATGGATCGACTGGAGTCAGTTACGATGCAAAGAAAATCTTTGCAAGAGATCCCAATCCGCCCATTGGCAGTGCGGACATGCTCTACGATGCTAAGACAATTTCTAAATTTGCAGATTGTGGCATCAGCATTCTTGACTCACCCACAGATGTTGTCCCTCAAGCTCTTGTCTATCTTGGATACGATGACAGTTCTAAAGACCCAAAAGAGCTTCAAGAAGCAGAGGATCTATTGCACGAAGCAAGACCATATATAAAGAAATTCACTTCGAGTACTCTTCTCAATGACTTGGCGAATGGTGATGTTTGCATCGCAATGAGCTGGGCTGGAGATTACGCCACGGCAAGCGCTCGAGCTAGAGAAGCTGGGAAAGATATTGATTTAAGGTATTTTGTACCTGAAGAAGGTGGGCTTTTATGGGTGGACATTATCGTGATTCCAAAAGATGCAAAGAACATCGAAAATGCCTATTTATTGCTTGATTATCTATTGAGGCCTGAGGTCAGTGCAGATTTTGTCAATCTGACACACTATGCAAGTCCTGTTCCAGAAGCAAAAGCATTCATCAAGGAAGAGGTGCTCAATGATACGGCAGTTTACCCAACGCCTGAGATTATGGATCGACTCTTTTTTACTGAAGTTGATCCGCCAAAATATACACGGATAAAAACAAGAATTTTTAGTCGATTCAAAACAGGAATTAAGAAAAGAGAAAGAAAATGACGAGTAATGAAGAAAATTTCATTGAGATAAAAGGCATCAGCAAAAATTTTGGCGAAGTTGTTGCTGTTGATAATGTTGACCTAGCAATCAAGAAAGGTGAGCTCTTTTCAATACTTGGGGCCTCTGGTTCGGGCAAAACGACGCTTTTGAGAATCCTAGCTGGTCTAGAGATACCAAGCCAAGGAAGTATATTAATCGATGGCGTTGATATGACATCCATGGCCCCATACGACAGGCCCGTAAACATCATGTTTCAAAACTATGCTTTATTTCCTCACATGAGTGTTTTTGACAATATTGCATATGGCCTAAAAAAAGAAGGGATGGATAAAGAAAGCATTCAAGAAAAAGTAGAGAGGATGCTTGCATTGGTGAAATTGGAAGGTTACGAGAACAGAAAACCCAATCAGCTTTCGGGTGGTCAATCCCAAAGAGTCGCCTTGGCAAGATCCCTTATCAAAGAACCAAAGGTTCTTCTGCTTGATGAGCCCATGGCGGCACTTGATAAGAAGCTCAGACAGAGCACTCAATTTGAGTTGATGGATATTCATGATGAGCTTGGCATAACCTTTGTGATTGTTACCCATGATCAAGAAGAAGCGATGACGCTCTCAGACCGAATTGCAATCATGGAAGAAGGACACTTTGTTCAAATAGGTTCTCCAAATTTAATTTATGAAAACCCAAAATCTAAATTTGTGGCTGACTTCTTGGGCAATATCAATCTCCTGGAAGCAAAAATTACTGAGCAGAACGATGGCCAGATTGTCGTCGACTGTGCCGCACTTGGCGGTGAGCTAAAGTTTAATCAAACTGAACAATCCAATGCGCTTGAAATGACCGTGGCTCTGAGGCCGGAGAAAGTAATGATTGAAAAGAGCCTGCCCACGAATGATGAGCAAAAACATGTCAAGGGCATTGTTGAGGACTTTGGGTACTTTGGCAACCTTTCCATTTATCGTGTCAGAACCGAAAGTGGACATATCATACAGGTCAGCAAACAGAATAGAGATCGAGTAGAGCAATCCATAAAATGGGAAGATGAAGTTTACCTCTCTTGGGACAATGACAGTTTGATGTTACTGGGTGAGTAGTGTCAGGTTTACTTGTAAAAACAAATAACTCAATCAGAGAAAACCTCTGGAGATACTTCATTGTTGCCATACCTTATATATGGCTATTGCTTTTCTTTCTGGCTCCTTTTGTCATTGTTTTTAAAATCAGTTTGGCAGACCCAATCATCGCTCAACCTCCATTCACACCTTTCTTCAATGAAAGCTCAGACGGTGGATTTTCAATCTATACAACGTTTGATAATTTCTTGTATTTGTTTCAAGATTCGCTGTACTTCGTCACCTATCTTAATTCTGTAAAGCTTGCATTTATTGCGACTCTTTTTACTTTATTGATTGGTTATCCGATCGCATACGGAATCGCAAGATCGCCACAGCCTACTCGAAATATTCTGCTCTTATTGGTCGTAATACCTTTTTGGATTTCCTTTCTTTTAAGGGTTTACTCCTGGATGGGAATTCTTAAAACAAATGGCTTGATCAATGGGTTTTTACTTTGGCTGGGTGTTATTGATCAACCTTTGGAACTTCTATACACAGACACTGCTGTGTACATAGGGATGGTTTATTCATACTTGCCTTATATGATACTTCCGCTTTATGCAAACCTAGTAAAACTGGACATCAGACTGCTTGAAGCAGCTTCAGATTTGGGCGCGAAAAAATGGCAAGGATTTATCGATGTCACTCTGCCATTGTCTATCCCAGGAATCATAGCGGGCTGTCTGCTGGTCTTCATACCAGCGATTGGCGAATACGTCATACCAGCACTTCTCGGTGGCGCAGACACACTGATGATTGGAAGGGTCCTTTTTGATGAATTTTTCCTCAATAGAGATTGGCCGGTGGCATCGGCTGTAGCAATTGTTCTGCTCTTGCTATTGGTCCTGCCCATTGTTTATTTTCAAAAGAAGCAAGCACAAGAAACCTCCGAGGCAGCAGCGTAATGCTAAATCAGAGATCTAGATTTATTTTTTCAGCCCTTTGTTTTGGTTTTGCATTTTTATACATCCCAATTCTTCTCGTCATCATTTATTCATTCAATGACTCCAGATTGGTCACGGTCTGGGGTGGTTGGTCAGTGAGATGGTATGTTGAACTATTCAATAATGAGAATGTCTTAAATGCGGCTCTTTTAAGTTTTCAGATAGCTGCAATTACTGCAACATTTGCGACCATCATGGGCACAATGGCTGGCTTCATAATGGCAAGAATCAAAAAATTCAGGGGCAGAATGCTCTTTTCAGGGATGATAGCGTCTCCTCTGGTAATGCCAGAAGTTATAACTGGACTCTCATTGCTGCTTCTCTTTGTCTCGCTTCAAAACTCTATTGGATGGCCAGCATCAAGAGGCATGAACACCATCACGATTGCACACATTACATTCTCGATGGCCTACGTTGCAGTGATCATTCAATCAAGATTAACCGAAGTAAATGAGTCACTGGAAGAAGCCGCAATGGATTTGGGAGCAAGGCCACTGAGGGTATTGTGGGATATTACCTTGCCAATTATATTTCCAGCAATGGTCTCGGGCTGGCTTTTATCGTTTACTTTGTCATTGGACGACCTTGTAATCGCAAGTTTTGTTTCTGGGCCAGGAGCAACCACGCTCCCTATGCTGATTTTCTCGAAAGTGCGTTTGGGAGTTTCGCCTGACATCAATGCGTTGGCAACAATATTGATTGTTGTGGTAACACTGGGATTATGTATTGCTGCATGGATCACATCGAGGCAAAATAGATCAGCCAGATAATCCGGCTTGGAAAAACGAAATGGTCAAAGACGAACAATCAGCCCTAAAAGCATCCTTTGAAAGAGCACTCGAGTTTTTGAATGCTGGCGATCATGTGATGGCAGAAAAAATCTGTCGAAGAACCATCAAGGAGATCTCAAACAGCGATCCAAACATTCAAGTCCTCCTTTGCGTTTCTTTGATCAGGCAAGGTCGATCGGGATCGGCCGTCAAAAGACTAAAGCATACCATTAGATCTTTTCCAAACTTTGCCCCAGCTCATGAGGAACTTGGAAATGCATTGCTGGCACAAAATAAACCTGAAAATGCAATTGAAGCCTTCAAAAAAGCGCTTCAAATCAAACCGGATAATCCCGGTCCAATGATCAAGTTGGGCAAAATTTATAACAAACTTGGAAGAAAGGATGAATCCAATGAGTTGTATAAAAAAGCACTGTCACTAGAACCAACAAAAGAACGATTGGCATCCGCAGCTCAAGCTTTTGCGAGAGGTGAAATCGAAGAAGCTGAAAAAATATCAAGACAAATTTTGAGAGAGTACCCGGATGATGTAGATGGTTTGAGATTGCTTGCCAGCATTGCAAGCAAGATGGAACAAAGAGACGACGCCATAGTCTTATTGGAAAGAGCGGTTCAGATTAAACCCAAATTTGCAGGTGCTTGGGCAGATTTGGCAGAAACTTATACAGAATCTGAGGACTTTGGGAAAGCATTGGATGCGGTACAAAGAGTGATCAAACTGCAACCGAACTTGCCATTTGGACACATGATTAGAGGCAGCATCTTGGGCAAGATGGATGACCACAAAGGATCGATTGAATCCTACAAAAGCGCACTTGAAATAGAACCACAACATATTGGAAGCAATATGGGTTTGGGAAATATACTCAAGACCGTCGGCAAATACGATGAGGCAGTGGCTTCCTATAAAAAATGCATCGAAGCACAGCCCATGTTTTCTGAGGCATACTGGAGTCTTGCAAACCTTAAAACTTATACATTTGAGGAATCAGAAATCAAGGGCATGGAGGAACATATCCAAAATCCTGATCTTCCACCGCCAAGCAGGGCTTTCTTTCATATTGCGCTGGCCAATGCCAAAGAAAAACAAAAAAATTACGGCGAAGCGTGGTACCACTTTTTCACTGGAAATGAGCTTAGAAGACAATCAGAGATTTACGATTCAGTGACAACCCAAGTCACACATGAAACCTTGATGGAAACATTTACCAAAGATTTTGTGTCTTCGACAAAAGGGAAAGGTTGTCAGAGTGACGCGCCAATATTTATTCTTGGTTTACCAAGATCTGGTTCAACATTAGTCGAACAGATAATAGCAAGTCATAGTCAAGTTGAAGGGACAAGAGAGCTTCCTGACATTTCTCTGCTTGGAAGAAAACTGACAAAGATAAAACCTCCGGGCATTAAATATCCGGATGCAGTTAAGCACATGACAGATAAAGAGAAGGTTGATTTTGGTGAAGATTACCTAAAGACGTCTCTGAGATATAGAACAGATAAGCCATATTTTATTGATAAAATGCCGAATAATTTTGCACACATTGGCTTCATTAAAACAATCCTTCCAAATGCCAAGATAATCAATGCAAAGAGGCATCCATTAGACAGTTGCGTCAGTTCATTCAAACAATTGTTCTACAAAGGCCAATCATGGAGCTATGATCTATTTGAGATAGGAGAATACTATCTGGAATATGTTCGATTGATGAATCACTGGCATGAAATTTATCCAAACGATATCTACGACATTCATTATGAGAGTTTGATTGAAAATCAAGAAGAAGAAAGCAAAAAACTCATTGAATATTGTGGACTTGACTGGGAAGAAGCATGTCTAAAGTTTTATGAAAATAAAAGATCGGTCAATACGGCAAGTTCTGAACAGGTAAGGCAGCCCATCTATAAGGGCGCAATGTTCGCTTGGAAAAACTATGAATCAGAATTGGGCCCACTGATTGAGATGCTAGAACCTGTCCTCGAGGAGTTGCCGAAAAATTAAGCGCTGCTTGCCTTTTCTCTGATATCGGGAGGCATGTAATCAAAAATAAAAGTTATCCGATCCTCTTTCCCTCGATTCATAACGCTGTGAGTATTTTGATTATTGACTTCATAGACCTTGCCCACTTCTAAATGGAACGGTCTGCCGCCAATAGTAAATCTGACCAAATCATTGGTAGTAATCGGGATGTGAATTCTATGGGCAATATGAAACGAGGGATGCTTGTCCGTGTGAGGCGTGATGCGTTCGCCGGCAAAAAGCTTTGCGGCCATGGCTCTTATAATGGTTCCGCCAGGCTTGTAGTGTTTATTGATGATTTCATTCATGAGCGGTACCGCGGTTTCCGCCAAATGATCCCAGGCTTTTTCTTTGGAAACAGTCAATTCGGGCCAACCATCACAGAAGACCATGACAAGTGAACTAGTTTTCTTGTGCACATCAAACATTTCCTGACGACTCAAGTTCTCATTCCAACTCTGGTCATCGAGTGCAAGAATTTGATCAATCAATGGTTGAGCATCGATTCCACCAAGATCTCTAATTGGAGTTCCAATATCCATAAATAACCTCTAATTTATTAAATTTTAATTAATGCTACGACTTATACAATCACAATTACAAAGCAAGAATCAGTAATAAATATTATTCATATATTTATCAATTACTTATGTCCCATTATTTTTTGATATGTTGGATAATAACAACATGTTTTAATAAGAATTGATGAGAATATGACAGATTGGTTAATTTTTTGCCTTGAATAATGAGGATTATTGTTTACTATTCAATGGTTAGGGGATAAAAGATTTTATTCACCATACTTTTATAAACTTTTTTTAATTTAATTTAGATAGGAATTTAAATTATGTCGACACTTACAACTACACAAAAAGTAACTAGTGTTGCTGCAGCTGTTACTGCTGCATTAGCCGGTTACACAACAGCACAAGCTCAGCTTGAAGAAATCGTCGTTACTGCAACGAAGAAATCTGAAAGTCTGCAAGACATTGCGGGTAGTGTGCAAGCACTCACTGAGGACACACTTAAGAAAGCCAATGTCGTTGGCATGGAAGATTACGCAAAACTCATCCCGAGCATGAGTTATGTAAACTACACGCCAGGAACGGGTAAGGTTTATTTCAGAGGAATAGCGGACGATAACGGAACGTTTATCTCTGAGGAATCCTCAGCTCTGTATCTTAATGAGCAACCAATAACGCAAGCCGGTATGGCCGCTGATGTAAGAATGGTTGACGTCAATAGGATCGAGGCATTAGCAGGACCGCAAGGGACTCTTTACGGTTCCAGTGCGCAATCCGGTGCAATCAGAATCATTACCAATAAACCAGATACATCTGAATTCTCAGCAGTGGGTGACATGACCCTTAAGATGATGGGTGAAGGTGAAAGCAGCTATGACTTTAGTGGTGTTGTCAATGTACCTATCACAGACAACTTCGCAATCAGAGCTGTTGGTTTCACAGCTGAAGACGGCGGATTCATTGACGTTGTTGACGGTCAGAGCGCTAGATTCGGACTGAACAACAACTCAACATTCAACCCAAGCGTTGTAAGAGACGATGTCAATACATTTAAATCAAGCGGTGGTCGTCTTGCAGGTCAGTGGGATATGGACGATGGCTATTACCTCGTTGAATTGGCAACCCAAAAGAACAGCGCTGACGGATACAGTTACTTTGATCCAAAAGTGGGCGATCTTCAAAGAGTTTCATTCTACGATGAGCCAAGAGACGATGATTGGACACAAATTGCATTAACGATTGAGAAGGACTTAGGTTGGGCAACTCTAATCTCTGCGACGTCTTATTTTGATCGAGATGTATTCTACGTCAATGACAGAACAACTTACTCAATGTATTTTGGTACGTTCTGCTACTACTACAATGGTTATGCAAGCACTTCTAGATATTGCTTCCAGCCAGTGGGTGTGAGCTATGCTTACAATGACGTTCCAGGATTCAATATTCTTGATCAGTGGAATTCATCTAAAACTCAAGAATTTAGACTTTCAAATCAATCCGATGACCTAGATTGGATCGTTGGTCTCTTCTATCAAGAAAGGGAAGAAGGATGGGATTTCGAAACGGAAACTCACAACTACAGAAATTCAGCTGGTTACGCAAACCAGATGGCTTATGTTGCTGCTTACCTTCCTAACAGATTGCCAGTTGCACCAACCGATATTTGGTGGGCTTCTTACGACAGAACCGAGTGGGAAACATTCGCTGTCTTTGGTGAAGTCAACTACCGATTTGATGAGAATTGGGAACTGACACTTGGTGGACGTTACTTCGATCGTACAGCAGATAAAAGATACTGGGTAGAAAACCCTAAAGGTGCACTTGCAGCTGATGGCGTTCTTCCTAAGAATAAAGCTGATAATCCTGGAGACAGTGACTTCGTACCGAAGGTCAGCATCAAATACAATGTGGATGATGACACCATGGTCTACGGTCTGTACTCTGAAGGTTACCGACCAGGCGGTGTAAACCGAGGACGATCTTCAGCTCCATTCTATCCTGATGTATACGAGTCAGATTATCTTGAAAATACAGAGATTGGACTCAAAACAGTGCTTATGGATGGGAACATGCAGTTGAATCTCACATACTTCTCAATGGATTGGAATAACTATCAATTAGAAGTTGTGGATCCAAGTAACTTGCCTTGCGGATCTGCAGAAGCATATCCTGCTCCTCAATGTGGACAGCCATGGCAAAAAGTGGTTGCCAATGTAGGTCAAGCTTCATCTGATGGCCTTCAATTAGAAACATTGAATGCTCTTGGAGACAATGTAGAACTTGGATTCAATGCACAGTGGGTAACAGCAGAACTGGATGAGGAGCTTTCTGATGGATCGGCGCCGGCTGGTTCTAGATTGCCTCAGGTACCTGAGTTCAAAGCGAACCTCTGGATGGACGCAACAATTGATACGCAGCTGATGGGTGCAAACGAAGGATTCTTCAGAGCATCGGTTTCATATACTGGAGACACAGTGAGTGCGGTTCAACCAGGTTCTCAATTTACCCAAAGGTCTTATAAGTCGATCGATGTCAAATACGGCCTCATGGGCGATGATTGGGAAGTCAACCTCTTCGTCAATAACTTAAGTGATGAAAGAGCAGACATCGCAGTGAACGACTGGTACTTTGACTTCTTCTTTGGCAATGCACGTCAATACGTGAATAGACCAAGAGAGATTGGGGTCAGATACGTTAGACGCTGGTAAAATCCAATCGGATATTAAAAAAGCCCCTTCCGAGGGGCTTTTTTATTTTCTGAAGAAGGATACAATAACTGGATCATTAATTTTATAGGGGAGATATGTGATTGGTACAGGGCCATACAATTCACTGCGTGAGTATTTAACAGCCGTAGAGGCACATGGAAAGCTGATCAAGATCGACGAGATCGATCAAGATGCTTATGAGCTGACAGGATTCATGTACAAGCTCATAGACAAATACGGTTGGCTAGACGCCCCTGCTGTCTTAGTGGAAAAAGTAAAGGTGTCCGGTGAGTGGATGGAGGGACCCATCCTTATAAACCAATACGGAATGGGCGGACATGAAGCTCTTGTTGTGGGCGTACCGCTTGATGAAATCGATCCAGAGGATCACATTCTTAACTACAAAAAATCTCTTCAGAAAATGCTGAGCGAGATGCCCATTGAACCCATGAAGACAAAGGAAGTGAAGGCATCGGATGCCCCCAGTAAAGAAGTCGTCTTGAAAGGCGATGAAATCGATATTCTCAGCTTCCCATTTATCCAAACCAATCCAGCAGACAACGGTCGATTCATAAACACTGGAAATTTAATCACGATTGATCCCGATGGCGGGAGAAATGTGGGCACGTATAGAATGCAGATCAAAGGCCCTAGGAAGATTGGCATAAGTCCTGAAAAAAATCAGGATGGATGGAAAGCACTGATGGCTCACAAAGAAAAAGGCGCATCTCATGCAAATGTCGCAGTTGTGCTTGGGTCAGACCCTATCGTATTTGCCATGAGCAGCTCGAAAACGGCACGCTCTGGGCAAGACGAATTAGAGATTGCGGGCGGATTTAAGGGAGAGTCAGTTGAAGTTGTCAAATGCGAAGACTCAGACATCATGGTTCCTGCCAATGTTGAAATGATCATCGAAGGCGAAATACCGCTCGATGACTTTGAAGAAGAAGGTCCTTTTGGCGAGATGTATGGATACATGGGACTGCCTCATGAGTCAACGTTCTATATGAATATTAAAACGGTGACGCATAGAAAGAATCCAATCGTTGTCAATCAATTCACAGGGGTCACCAGAGGGTTTGTCACATCCCCCGGTGAAGCAGCATCGGTGAAAGGCTTTCAGAAGTTTATGCCGGAGCTCAGAGGATTTCATATCCCAATAGATCATGTGGGTTTTCTTTTTATCAGCATTGAGAAAACCAAGCCTCATCAAGCCTTGGAGATCGCCGAGAAATTTAATTTCCTACCCATTGGTAAGATTGTGGTCGTGGTTGATGAAGACGTGAACATCCACAGCACAAAAGAAGTCTTTCAAACCGTTGGGGCTAGATGGCAACCTTTTCCAGGCGCAAAAACGATAGAAGACGGTCCTGGATTCTTCTTGGACCCGAGCGCTAAAAATAGGGGCAAATCCTCAAGAATACTGATAGATGCCACAAGGCAACTGCCAGAGGAGAACGGTCCCGATGTTTATCCAAAACTAAATCGTGAACACCTTGTGGAACACGATCCGGAGATCTTAGAACTAGTAAAAGAAAAATGGGGGCACTTAATCTAAATGAATACATCAGACATGAAAGCTTTTGAAGAAGGCGACATCTTAGTGGGGGCAACCCTTTTAAATAATCCAGACGACGATCACGCAGGTCCTGGAAGAATCATTCAATTTGACAGCGATTTAAATCTCAAAGGAACATTGTGGACTGATAACACCACACATCTCGTAGGAGGCTTAAAATTTGATTCAAATAAAGATCTTTGGGCTTTTGATAGCCAAAACTGTTCTGCCATTAAAGTAAATGCATCTGGAGAGCAAAGTGATCAGGCTGATTTCGGTGATCGATCGTTTTCTAACGTGAACTTCTTAAGTAATGGGGAAATCCTACTCGGAGAGCATCTAACGGGCGATGAGAGCAATAATAAAGCGCTAGAGGGACCAAGGAAGTTGGGTACTGTGCTTCCGTTCATGCCAGGCACTGAAAGATATGGGGATGGAAACATCTATAAATACTCTCAAGACGGTAATCACATTGAAACTTATGAAACTGAAACGCACGGCGGCATGCCAGGATTCCTCGGTGTCACCTCCTCTGCAATTACGCCGGATGAATCAAAGATTATTTATATCTCTGAATTGGGTAATCGTATTTTTCAGTTTGATATAAAGAACAATAATCAATTGGATGATCTCATTACCTATGAACCCGATAGTGGGAATACAGTGATCGCAATTGGATTCTCAAATGGTGGAGACTTTTATTCCATCAAAGCCAATTTCAGAGAAGGTTTCTCTCTTTGCAATCATGATCTCGAATCAGGATCAATTCTCGATGAAAAAGTATTACCAGGTCCTGGTTGGGCGACATTGTGCTTATGCAATGATGGTCAACATGCTGTGCTTGGGAATTTCTTTAATGGCCAAATTGGTAAATTTGAGCTTGCATCTGGTCAGATGATAGCAAGCGCTGAAACAGAGGTTGAGCGATCAGTGGCTGGAATTGCACAGTTTTAATAAGGATCTATATTAACATTGATTAATTTCATAAAGCATTTTGTATTATCAATTTTAATGGGTCTTTCTTGGCTGTACTATATGAGTGGAGTAGTGAGTTTATTTGCTATATTCATAGGCATTTATCTCAGTGTATTTTTCCCAAATATGCCATATGTATCGAATGTTTTACCCAATCTCCTTGATTTTCTACAG